>Ga0114934_10000568_pt1 | contig 23541 bp, 27 predicted proteins | sample 4SBtaG_2_FD_99695 | JGI IMG/M metagenome (GOLD analysis project Ga0114934, IMG submission 99695) | Deep subsurface microbial communities from Kolumbo volcano to uncover new lineages of life (NeLLi) - 4SBTROV10_white metaG | ecosystem: Environmental > Aquatic > Marine > Volcanic ...
AGGACGAGGACTTGGTTTAGGAGCAGGAAGAGGTCAAGGTCGAGGACTAGGAAGAAGACAAGAATGAAAAAACAAGAAACATTAATTCAAAAAACAGCAATTTCATTTAGAAAAGCATTGAAATCATTCAGCTTTAGTTTGCCAATACTACTAGGAATAATCATATTAGTGGGTATAATACAAGTTTACTTAACTAAAGAAATGATTTCAAACATCTTTTCTGGTTCTATAATAGATTATTTTTCAGCTTCACTTCTAGGAAGTGTGTTAGCAGGTAATCCTGTAACAAGTTATATTTTAGGAGGAGAATTATTATCACAAGGAATTTCCTTAGGGGCAATAACAGCTTTCTTAGTTTCTTGGGTTACTGTAGGTATGATCCAATTACCAGCAGAAATGTTGATGTTAGGAAAAAAGTATTCTATAACAAGAAATGTCTTAGCTTTTTTTAGCGCCATATTAGTGGCTTTAATTACAGTCGGGGTGATGAGCTTAATATGAAATTCAAAATTCCTAAAGAAATTAAGAAACCAATGATATTCTTATTAATAACAATTTTGCTCTTAATAATAGTTTATTTTTTAAATCCTGATAAAGGGTTATTAGTGTTAAAAGCAAGTTATTCTCTTTTATTGAAAATATTGCCTGTGATGCTAATAGTTATTTTGTTAATGGGTTTGTTTAACATGTTTATTACCCCAAAAAAATTAGCTAAACATCTTGGTAAAGAAAAGCCTGTTAAAGCTTGGCTTATTAGTTCAATAGCAGGCATTATTAGTTCAGGACCAATTTATTTATGGTATCCTTTACTTGCTGAAGCTCGAGAAAAAGGCGCTTCAAATTCATCAATAACAATCTTCTTGTATAATAGGGCTGTTAAACCTGCTTTGTTGCCATTAATGGTGTTTTATTTTGGAATAGCTTACACTGTAGTTTTAACAATAGTAATGATTTTAGTGGGAGGATTACAAGGTTACTTAATAGAAAAAATAGTTTAAGACGAGACAAAACTAGGTAAAACGAGGTAAATTAAAATGAAAGTTGCAATTGGATCAAAAGGAAAAACAATAGAAGATGAAGTTAGTGAAGTATGTGGTAGAGCTCCCTACTTCTTATTATTTGAGGATAAGGAATTAGTTGAAGTAATAGACAATCCTTTTAGAAAAGGAGGTGGTGGAGCAGGAGCAGGAATGGCCAAACTATTAATTGATAAAGGAGCAGAACTAGTTATTTGTGGAAATTTTGGAGGCTATATGAAAGATTGGTTAGAAGACAAAAATGTTCCTTATAAAGAAGAAAACGACAAATTAATTAAAGATATTTTAAATGAATTAGAATAAAGATGCCAAGACCAAGAAACAGGAGAAGAATAAGAATCAATCCTAATTCTTATTATTACAAGCCTAGAGGAATACCCCTTCGCGATTTAGAAGAAATAGAGATTACTCTAGAAGAATTAGAAGCGCTTAGATTAAAAGATCATTTACAACTTGATCAAAAAGATGCAGCAGAGAAGATGCAAGTATCTCAACCAACATTCCACAGAATAATTAAGAATGCTAGACAAAAACTAGCATCGGCAGTAGTAGAAGGGAAAGCGATAAAGATCGAGAAGAAAGATTGAAGAGTTACTACAACAATATTCTTAATAATTGACCGGCTATGTTGAAAAAGTGTCGTCACCAAAAGTTTTGTGGCGTTAAACGAGCCTCATCTATAATGAAAGGCGAGTAGCCACGAGTGACGGCGAAGCGAAGCTGAGTAACATTTTCAACAGAGCCTAATTGACCGAAATCCTTTTAAATAGTTCTTTTGCTCTATCCTCTATACAAATGCCACTGAGGGATTAAACTATCCCCCCTTAGCTTAGTGGCTAGAGCGTCTGGCTGTAGACTTATTGCAATGACAATATCCAATGTTTGGTTTGAATGACTTGTAATCAGCCAGTAACCGGAAGATCCCTGGTTCGAATCCTGGAGGGGGGATTTATTATTTTTAATTTTGCTCTTTACAAAAAATTTTATTTATGTGATTAAACATAGTTATTATAAACCAGTATTAGAGTATATATTCTTTACGTAATATGTGTTAATTTGTCATATAGAATCAAATAATTTAAATAAAAATAAACTAATGTTAAAATGCGGGAGCGAATATTGATGATATAGGCTCTGTATTGCATAAATATATTATGTGTTCTGAGATGTGGGAGAAATATTAAAATATATTATTAAATTATGGTTTCCATAATAATATTATTTATTTAAGCACATAATCTTCCAAAAATTAGAAGAACTCATACCGGATGCTTGATTGAGGAGGAGAGGATTTATTATTTATTTCTATATTAATTAATATTAAAACACACTAAACCACCACATTTATAAATCATATTACCTTTTAAGGTAATATGGATAAATATTTATTAAAAACTGTTTTGGAAAGAAAAGAAGATGTTGTTCATTTATTATTCACTAGTAATCAGCTTTCAATTATTCAAAAATACTTAGATAAGCAAGAATTAACTAATTCTGAAAAGAAATCCTTATACACCTCTATAAAAAAGAAAACAGAAGCCATAAAGAAATTATCTTTAAAGAAAAATAACGATTTTTTCATAAGAGGAAATCTCATTCCTGAAAGAGTAGAACAAGCAAAAAATATTATTAAACAATTTCCTGGAGAAAAAGTCTTCTTAGCAGGCTCTTTCTTATTCTCAAAAAACTATGATGATATAGACATCTACATTTTAAAAGAACGAGGTTATAAAGAACTTCATAAGGGTAATAAACACATAATCTACTTAACAAAAAAAAGATTAAAACAAGCAATATTTCAATCAACTATTCTAAATTCAGTTAGTAATTATGATAACTACCTAGAATATAATTTTAAAAAACTTCTTCTTAATGAATTAATGAGCTTGTATCATGAAGCAATAATAGAATTCTTAGAAAAACAAAGTAAAAAAGAATCATTAAGAAACTTAATATTCAATTATTATTTAAGTAAAAATAAATTGATTGATGCAATAAAATTAAAACAATTAATAAAAAATTCTTCTCTTGAAAAAATTGATTTTTATTTCTCTGAAACTTGCAAGAAATTTTACTCAAAAAAGTACTTATACGTAAGATTTTTAGAATACGCGAATACTCTTCGAAAAACCCTTAAGAACCTTAATAATAAAGTTCATATTCAACATTATTTGAAGTTATATGAGAGAATCATACACGAAGATTAAACAAAGTATTATTCTATTATTTGGAGAACAATTAATATTTAATAAAGAGTTCGATAAGTATTTTTTAAAATTAAAAGAAAATATGATGAATGATTTTTACGATTGGCTTGTTAAATGTGAAGAAGGAGAAGCTTTGGGAAGCGTTCCCCCAAGAAAACAACATAAAGACTTATTTGTTTTTTTTAGAAAAATAGGAAATTCAACAAGAGCAATACTTATCAAAGAACAAAATTCAAGTTTTATCCAACTAATTTTAACAAATCACAATTCTTATGACGATAAAAGAAAAGAACTAGGCTACAAAAAAAGTAGTTATTACAAGAGTTAAAAAATGTCTTGGTGTCAAATGAGACAGCATTTTTGTTTGTTGTTTTGAAAACAAAATTCAAGCTACCGTGTCCCAACACATTTTCTAGAAAACTTTAAAAACAAGCTTTACTCGATAAACTATTATGAAACAATCTTGGAATAAGGTTAAGGTAGCTATTACAGGGGTATTGGCAATGGTGGCAATCGTTATTATTGTTTATTCTGTAGTTGCTCCTCAGAAACTAAACATTCATTCCAAAGATCCCAACACTGTTACTGGCGACGCAGTCTTAGACTCTTTAGTAATAAACTCTCACATTGATACTACTGCTCCTTGTGATAAAGATCTTTACGACCCTGTGTGTGGTACTAACAGCATTACTTATGGCAATCTTTGTTTGTTAAACAAAGCAGGTGCTGATCTTAAGAAACAAGGTAATTGTTAAACAAAATATTTCTTCATTAAATCTAAGATACTATTTAGCGACGACTAATATATAAGAAAATAATTCAAAAGCTTTAAAAACAGCTTCTTTACTCTTTAGAATTACTATGTGTCTACGCCGTGATCGCATACGGTCACTTAAAAACCGTTCTCGTCGCGAGTCTTGACATATACTTAAAACTTTTTCATGCCGTGATCGCATAGCCTGGTATTGCGCGGGATTGCTAAAAATTGTTATTATAAACAAACAATTTCGTAAATATCCCGTTCCTTCGGGAATCGTGAGTTCAAATAGTTAACAATTATTGTTAGTAACAACAAAAGATGTTAACCTGAAAGTCTCACTCACGGCGTTTATTTTTATTACATAATATTTACTGCATTTATTTTGGTATAAAAATCAATCTGATATTACAACCTATATAAATGAAATTCTTCACCTTTGAAATAAGGAAAAATGGAAATATACACTAGTAGACTGAACAGATATGAATCTGAGCTAAAAAAGATAGAAAAAGCCAATATTTCAAGAAGAAATAAGGATTTAATATTGGAATTTGGAAATTATTTGTTTTCAACAACTTCTAAACAATTAAGAGTTGCTAAAGTATCCGGTCAACTTAGAAAAATTGCTGAAATTCTTCAAGTTGATTTCAATAAAGCAACTAAACAAGATTTACAAAGAGTAATTAGTGAATATAATAGGAAAACTGATATTGCAGAAGCAACTAAAGGGGATTATAGAAGAACTATAAAACAATTTTATAGATGGTTTCAAGATGAAGATGATAGATTATTGAGTTCAGATACAAAAGAAATATTTGAAGTTAGAAAATTATACACTTATTTGAACAAAGATGTGAGGGCGGCTTATAAGAAGAATTATATTGATTCTTCTACAATTTTAACTGAAGAAAAGATAAATAAAGTTATTGTCTATTTAATTATTCATAAATAAAAAAGCAAGTTTAGAAAGATATTCAAAATAAAATTTATAAAGAAACAAACATAATTTATATTATGAATAAATCAACTAAGTGGATTATATTAATTCTTTTAGCAGTTGTAATTATAACATATACTGTTGAACCTAGCTCTAAATTCAATATAAGAAATTATATTCCTACTCAAAGTAAAACAGATTCTTCTTTTAAAGCAGACTTAAGTGAATGTGAAGCTTGGGCTTCAAAATTAATTCCCCAAGCAATTACACTATATACTAGAAATGATAAATGGCATATTAAAAAATTGATTTGGAACGACAATAATTCTTTTAATAACATTGGAAACATTCACAGTACTTATTTTGTAAAAGGATATAAAAACAATCAAAACATAAATTATTTATATAGTTCAAAATTTGTAACTGGTTCTGATAGTTTCCCATATAGTGAAACAGTTATTAATGAAGAGGGAGTCATATTAGGTAAAAATACTTTTTCAGTAAAACTAACGGTTAAACCAATACCTGGCTCCGAAGGTAAAATATACTACAGGGACTATCCTGAATGGCAAACCACAGATAAAGAAATGGTGGATTCTAAAGAGTTTGAAGTTGTTGATTATGAGATTTCAAATTGCAATCTTATTAAAGATTTTAATAAAGACTTAGATGGCTTAAGAAATGCACCTCATTATAAAGCAAGTTTAGAAAAATAAAAGGGGAAGTAAAAATCGCAAAAGAAAATAAAACGGGTGATAAATTTAATAATAAGGAAATATTTGTTAATTCTTTACCTATTCCTGCAGTTTATTTTATAATTGTATTGATAGCAAATATAGGTTATCCTATTTTTGAAGCTTTAGGGAATGCTGTTATATTAGGTTTATTTTTTATGCTTATTGGTTATTTAATGAAAAAATCTATGGCAAAGAATAAAGTGGAATTTGAATGGTGGGAATACATCTTTTATATACCTTCTTTAGTATGCTTATTTAGTCCTTTATTTTGGTTTATAATGTACTTTATTTATTGGTCTAGAGATGAAGAAACTGACAAATTCATTAATAAAAAATTTCATGAAAGAATGATTTTTTGGGGAATGTTGGTTTGGTTAGGAGCAATTGTTGTCATTTATTTTAATGTGGCAGGGGTTTAAAACGGATTTTCTATTATTTATGAATATTTTCTATTTCTTTCATTACCGCTTCTGCTTTTTTTTGTTAATTCATATTACTTGCGTGTGGTCCTGTTCAAAAATCTTTGATTTTTAACACAACGTTCAAGCACAGCTCTCAGTTGCACTCACGGCGTATTTATTTTATTCTTGGAGTTATTTCTTAAAAAAATTAGAAAAAAGGATTATTCTCCTGGTTTACAAACCTTTAAGGTCTCATTTTTTCTTTATAAAAGTCAGGATATTTTTCGCTATCTAAAAGAGAAAATATAGGTTCCCCCCAAGGAATGTTGTAATTAGTAAAAGCTCCCCCTTTAATACCATATCTAAGAGCATTAAAAGTTTCTCTAACTAAACTATCAACTGCTATAGGAATACTTGCCCAAGTAGCAATATTTCCAGGACTGGGGTCTAAATCAACTCCAAAGAAATGAGAAATTCCTGATACTAAACCATAAGTAGCCCAAACCGCATTAACAGTTCTTGAACTAATACTCATATAAACTGCCGCTTCATAAGTATTATTAGTTAATTCCCCCAATTTCATTTGAAGTCTGCCTGGTAATAAGCCTGTAATAGCTCCTGTTAATACACAAATGGTCTTTTCTAATTTATTTAACTCTGTTTTTTTATCCATTTTTTCATTCTCCTGGTTTACAAACCTTACATGGTTTAAGATCATATGCTTGTGCTTCTTCCATTGAATGGATTTCTACTAAGTCACTTATTTTAATGTTTTTTAATGTTCGACAATCTTCTCTGTGAAGAGTGATTGTTCCTTTCTTGGTGAAAAGCTTGTAAGGAAGCTCTATCTTCCCTCCAACTTCTTGGATTTCAAAATCATCATTGCCTTCTTCATCTTCACTAACGATTTTTTCACTAAAATTTTCTAAGTCATAATTAGAAAAGTCTTCATCAAGAGTTTCTTGTTTAATGTTTTTTGTAAAAGAATTATTTTTATCATAGTCTTTTTTATTATCTTTATTCTTCAACTCTTTTTTAATAATATTTTTTTTTAAAAACTTTTTTTTATTGTTTTTTTTAAAACTATTTTTCGGACTAAAAAACTTTTCAATAGGGTATGTTCTCCAGTCAAGACTTAAATCAAGTATGAAAGAAAAAATTAACCATAAAATGTATACTGAACCAGCGATGTAAAACAAATTATCTTTTTTAAACAGGATTACTAATGCTAAAAAACAAGTTGTTAATATTAAATTACTAGTTATCAAGAAATTGTGACTATTTTTATCTTTGAATAATTGAGCTAAGAAACTAATCATCGTCAAACCAATAAGAACATAAGCAATTGCCAATAAAGCTGTTTCTGACAAGATTATGATTGCTAAAGCTAAAATGATGTTTGCAGAATAATTAGTTATACCCCAAAGCTTGTTCATAACTATCTAGAAGACAACAATCATTTAAAAAAGTATTTCTTATTAAGCAGTGGTTAGTTTGATCTAAGCCAAATAATAGAATACAACTAATCGCTGTTATATTCAATCGTCGTGTAGAATTATAAGATTGTCGCTTTGGTCACTTTGTGACATATAGTAAAAACTTCGTTTTTCAATTTTATTAAAGTGGAGCTCCTTACTCTACCACCAGAGGTTTATTCTCTGAAAATTTAACTCCTGAAATTCTATAAAATTCTCTTGCATCTATTTCGTCTTTTATTAATCTTTGATAGGCATCTCTTACTTCACCAATTCTCCTTTGAATTCCTCTATCTGCAATAAGTCTTAAACTATCTGCATCATTAATCCCTTTCAAAAGTGGCTCTTCATAAGTATGGACTTCATTAACACTTCCATCTGGATTTAATTTTGGAATGAAATAAGTTACTCTGCCCCTTTCTCTGTCAATATCTTTTTTTGCTACAAAATGAGGTTTAGGATAAACATAGGCATTTCCTTGTTCATGTAATATATTATATGCCTGCCATCTTGTCATATCTGATGTGTTAAAATGCTCATCTAAAAAACTAATTGTCTCACTAACTCTTTCAATAGGAACTGTCAATTCTGGATAAGATGGAGAGTGCATATTTACAATTGCCTTATACGGAATTACTCCAATCTCATAAGCAGCTTCACTAATTGCTCTTAATTTTTCTGCTGATTTTTGAGGATCATCTCGATAAAAATTAATTCCTTCTTGAAGTGGCATCTGCAAATGAATACTAACTCCTGCTTCTTGCAGTTTTTCAGTTGCTATTCTTGCTTCAGGGGACAATAATTGATGTTCATCTGTAACGTGACAATTAAAATATAATTGTTTTTTTGCTCTTCCATTTCTACCATTATTTTTTCTTCTAAATTTAGATAATCTATCTACTAAATCATCATTTATTTTGTAAAACAATCCTTGATAAACAGCAGATGTGCAAATTCTAACTGCTTTCAAATGCTCTGCTTCTCCAAGATGGTTAAGTATTCTTTCCATTGTTTCTGGAGAATACATTAATGGCTCTCCGCCACTAATGATTACCGTATTGACTTCTGGATTTTGATTTAACCAATCCGTCAATAATTTTGTTTGTTCTATTGCTCTTTGCTCTTGAAGATTTAATTCCTTCTTTAATTTTGCATATCTTGGATCAATGTCTGCTAACGCAGACATCCCCATTCTTGTTAATGTTCCTTTGTAACATTCAGCACAACCAACAGGACAAAATTCTGTGATATTTTCAAGAACTGCATAATCAAACTTTCTTGAGGCAAGATACTTACTTCCATCTTTATTAACTGCTCTTATCTGGTCTTGACCTCTAAAAATCCCATATGGATCAAGACTATGCTCTTTATCTCCAGAATACAATCGTGGTAAATTTGGAACAAATTTTCTCATTGTAGAATTACCCAATAACACATTAAGAGGAAGAATACTCATTTCTCTTCCAGTTTCTAAAGATGCCCCAATATTTTCAGCATCAATTTCATCATCTAATTCTGCTAAAATCTCCAAATCAGTTACTCTAAAGGCCATATGAAAAGCAAGGGTTTCCCACAATCTCTCTCCAGTAACACCCATAAAAGAAGCGGTTCTTGATACTAATGCATCTAAGGTTTCTCTTTTATCTTCAGGGATTTCAGCAGCTTCAAAACCATTCCCTTGAAGAAAATAATTTCTAGCATAGCTATAAAAATCTCTTATTCCAATTTCCCTCGCTTCTTTCTTGATTTGTTCTAAACTCATTTTTATCACTTTAATGTAACTACTTAATAGTAGAATATGTATATAAATAGTTGTAGTCTTAATTAAGATGACAGAATAGAAAGATTTAAATAAACCCTATGAAATACTATTCATATGGCAGAAGTAGATATTTTAGAAGATTTGGGGCTTTCAGAAACAGAAGCTAAAATTTATCTGGCCCTATTAGAAACAGGCTCTACTTTAGCAGGCCCTATAATCAAAAAAACAGGATTACATAGAGGCACAACCTATCAAATCCTTCAAAGATTAATCGAGAAAGGGCTAGTGAGTTTTGTAATAAAAGCAGGAAAAAGATATTTTGAAGCCACAGATCCCAAGAGATTTTTAGAAATTCTAAAAGAAAAAGAAGAAAAAATACAGGAGATACTTCCCTCACTAATTCAAAAAAGAGAATTAGGCAAAGAAAAACAAGAAGTTAATGTTTATTCTGGATACAAAGGAATTAAAACTGTATGTGAAAATCTACTTGAAGAACTAAAAGATGGTGGAGAATATCTTGATTTTGGAGTTTCAGGATTATTCAGAGAAATCATGGGGCCATATTGGGATTTATGGCAGAAAAAAAAGAAAAAATACAAGATAAAAGCAAAATGTATCTTCGATGAAACATTAAAAGAAAAAAATCCTCTTCTGCTTAAAGATTATTTTGGTGAAGCAAAATTTCACTCTCAAGAATTCAAGAGTTTAACAGATACCATGATCTATAAAGATAAAGTTGTATTGTTTATCTGGACTGCAAAACCACCAATCGCAGTCATAATCCAGAATAAAGAAAATGCTGATTCTTACAGAAACCAATTTCATCTCATGTGGAACCATTCTAAGAAATAACAAACCCTCACCATTTTCTTTTTTTTAAAAAGAAAGAAACAAAAAAAGGTGGCGGCAACCCCCAGAAAAAACTATAGACACGACAACTCTAAAATTTTCCTTTGAGACGTTGCACTAAATTTCAGCCCTAACGGGAATTATAACATCGCGCGATGTTAAACGTTTTGACGACTAAAAGGAAAGAGCCTGCAAGGCGGAATCTCTAAATCCTTGTAATACATTTTTTTTGCAAGAAAAAATCGTGAAATGAAACAGAGCAATAGTATGACGCAGGAACCGCCGTTACTTAGAAAATTTTTTAATTAAGAAATAAACTATGATTGAAATAATCGCACTTGGAATTATTCCTATAGCTAACATTTCAAATCCTCTATGACCACTTGGACATGGGGGGCAATAAGCAGGAGCAGAAGGGCATAGCTCACATAAAGCATACCATTTCATAAAGAAAAAGCCGACTGCGAAAAAGATTATTTCAATTAATATAAATAATACAATTGGAAACCAAATTGATTTAAGGAATTTTCTCATATTATTATGAATAAGTTAGGAATTATATAAATATTTCTATGACTTCAATTATATTTGAATTATAGGCGGTTCCGAGTAATATTTCACATGATGCCTGTTATATCCTTCGGAGCAAAGCAGAGACTAGGTTTAGTGCAATGATTTGTAGCGAAGCGGAGAAAATTCAAAGTAAAAAAATTGAGGTATCAAGTGCAAAGCACCATTAGTTCAGAGAATAAAAGGCAGAGCATTTATGTTTCAGGAAAGTATAGTAACTTATTGTATCTTCTTAATGTAAGATAACTCCAAGTTCTTATCTCTGGAAACTTTGTTCTCAATTCTTCTATTATTTCCATGAATTTTTCTTTATTTTCTACTTCTAAATCAAATTCAAAGTCAGAACCTGCAATTGTTTCATCGATATAAAGAATATTTGGGTGAGCATGAGCAAAACTCTTTAACTCTTTCAGTCTAGACATCTCTTTAAGTGTGAGATCAACTTTGTAGTAATTATATCCAATTAAACTAAAATCAAAAATTACCCTGTAACCCTGAATTATTTTTTTCTTTTCTAATTGTTTAATTCTAAATGCAATTGTTCTGGCTGGTTTCTTTAATTTTTGTGCTATTTCTATAGTTGATATACGTGCATTTTGACAAAGAAATTTAAGAATATTGATGTCAAGTTTGTCATGTTGTACTCTTTTTTCTTTTCCAAAAACCTCTGGTTTAGCGTCATCAAACTTTTTGTTTAATAAATATGCTCTATGAAAATGATGGACTTTTGTAAAAATAGATGTTTGTTCTTGACCAATTTGGAGTTTGAACTTTTCTTTGAATTTTGAATAAAAATCTTCAAATTCATAAATCTCTCTAATCCAGACTCCAAGAGCAATATCAAAATGTCCCTCAATTTCAGCAACGAAAAATACTTTTTTACTTTTTACGAGGTAATCAATAATTTCTTTTTCTTTTGCTGGTGTAGCATCAAATAATTTTAAATAAACACGCATACCAAAATATTCTAACTTAGAAAAATCAATAATTGTATAATATCCTCTGATAAAACCTAATTTTTCTAAATTTTTAATACGATAATTCACTACGTCTTTGCTTAGTCCAACTTTCTTAGCTATTTTTGAATTTGGTTGTCTAGAGTTTAAATCTAGTTGATAAATGATTTTTTTATCTTTGACATCCAACTTATTCTGTCCCATTTCCCTCAAAAAGCAATAAGACTATATAAATATTGCGTTTTAAAGTAAAATAAATACGAACATTTTATTATGTAGTTATTAACTATTCCTTAGTAATGAAAAAAGAAGAATACTTTCAAAGAATGGAAGAAGTCTCTACTGTAGTTGATAAACTTTTGCTTGATGCTTTAGAACCTCTTAAAGACAATCCCCATTTATATAATACAGTTTCTGAACTTCCATTAAAACGAGTAGGTAAAAGCAAAGTTAGAGCTTACTTTGTAAGAGCTGTTTACGAGTTATGTAATCGAGATAAACCACTAGAATCAGAGTGGGGACCTCTTGCTACAGCAGTAGAAATGGAACTATGTAGTATGTATTATGCGAATCAAATCTATGATTGCAAAGAAGGGAAAAAATCACCAGAAGAAATAAAGAAAAATGTAATGGCTACTAAAATTACAAGAGATTTAGCACAAAAAGTTTTAGAGCCTCTTAGAGAAGTCACATTAGGCCACGCTAATATAGAAAGAATTATTGGATTGTTAAATTTATCTGATATGGTTGTAGAGAATGGACAATATATTGATGTTTTTCAGAATGTTTATTCTGTTTCTGGAAAATTATCTTTTGAAGAACAAGTTGCATTATATGAAGAAAGGACACACAAAATAGATGCACGTTATTTCGAAAATATTGCTGAAATGTCTACTGAATTAGCAATGGTTTCTAATCCAGGAGTTGTTAATGCAGTAAGAAATTTTGGTTACCATTATGGCATGCTTCTCCAGATAGTAAATGATATTGCTGATTTTGTACCTCCTTCTTTAAATCAGGGAACGCCGGAGAAACTTTCTGAAGATGCTTTTTCTGATGTTAAACATGGGAAACTAACTTATCCAGTTATTTATACACTTAATCACGGTTCTAAAGCAGAGAAAAATCAGTTAGTTAGAATAATAGAAAAAGGAGAACATGCAAACGAGGAAGAATTAGCTGACTTGACAAGGATGCTTGTAAGTAATGGTTCTATTGATTTTGCAACTGAAAAGGCGAAGGCACATAGAAATAAAGCTAAGAAAGTGCTAAGAATTTTTTCAAAAGATAAAAGAAGACCTCTCAGTAAAATGTGTGTAATTGCTCAAACTAATAAATATTATAAGGCACTCCAAAGTATGAGAGATTAAGTAAATCCTCAATCCTTTAAAAAGAAGAGTCCTCTTTTAGTTGATAATATGTTCTAGTGCTACTTCATTTGGAGCTAGCACAGTAGTATTTGAGATAGTTTTAAATACAATGCTTTGTTTATATAGTAATATGAGGTTTTCTAAACGAGAAAAAACAGCTATATTAAAGACTTGGATAGCTATAAGCATAGCTTTCGCAATATTCATGACAGACAATTTTTCTTCTATTCTGAGTTGGCAATTCTTAGTAAACATAATATTAGCAGGAGTAACAGCTGGTTTAGGAGTAATATTGCATGAAGTAGCTCATAAATATTTTGCTAACAAATACGGTGCTTATGCAGAATATGAATCTAATGATCAAATGTTGTTATTAACTATAATAATCTCTTTTTTTAGAGTAATATTCGCAGCACCAGGAGCAGTTAAAATAATAGGTCACTTAGATAGAAAAGAAAGAGGTTTAGTGGCTTTAGCAGGACCATTATGTAATTTCTTATTAGGATTAATATTCTTAGCATTATTCTTCGTTTTAAGCCCGACTCTAAGACCAGTAGCAAGTTACGGCTTAATAATCAATAGTTGGATAGCTTTATTTAACATGATTCCAGCTTTAAGTTTTGACGGAGCAAAAATTTGGGAATATAATAAATTAACATATTTTGGAACAACAGCTTTAATAATAATATTATTTTTATCACAAGTTCCTTTAAAATTATTCTAAGAATTAGCACTGGTCAAATACATAAAAACTTTTTAAACAAGCTTCTTTACTCTTAATAATATGTCTAAGAAGAAAGTTCTAAAACCTAGTAAAACTCTTAAGATAAAAGAGAAAACTAGTGATGATGTTATAAACATAATTTTAGATACTATTTCAAAGAATAAGCAAGCAATAGTTTTCTGTAACACTAAAAGAGGAGCAGAGTCACAAGCTGAAAAAATAGCTAAGAAAATTAAAGAATTAACAGTTCAAGAAACAGTTCTAGGAGAAGAACTAGCAGAACAAGCACTAAAAGCACTCTCAAATCCAACTAAGCAATGTAAGAGATTGGCTCTTTGCTTGAAAAAAGAAATAGCTTTTCATCATTCAGGACTTGCAGGAAAACAAAGAGAATTAATTGAAGATAATTTTCGTGATGGAAGAATAAAAGTTATTTGCTCGACGCCAACATTAGCAATGGGTTTGGATCTTCCAGCTTTTAGAACAATAATAAAAGACCTAAAAAGATTTTCAACAGGAAGAACATTTGGAATGAACTTTATTCCTGTACTAGAATATGAGCAACAAGCAGGCAGAGCAGGTAGGCCTGGGAAAGAAGATTATGGAGAAGCAATTTGTATAGCTACTACGGATGATGAAGAAGAAAAAATAGTTCAAAAATACCTTTTAGGAGAACCAGAAGCAATAATATCTAAACTTGCAGTTGAACCTGTGCTCAGAACTTATGTCCTTAGCTTGATAGCGTCAGAGTTCATAACGACAAAACAAAGACTCTATGATTTCTTTGAAAACACATTTTATGCAAAACAATATGGAAACACTACTGCATTAAGAAACATACTTGACAAAGTCTTATCCTTACTAGAAGAATGGGGATTCATCATTATTAATAGTGCTAATTCATCAATTAGGGAGAACAAATCAGGATTCATGTCAGCAAATTATTATTTGAAAACAAAAAATAATGATTATAAACTAGAAGCTATAAAACTAGAAGCAACTCTTATAGGAAAAAGAGTTTCACAATTATATTTGGATCCTTTAACTGCCAACACCTTAATAGGCTCTTTGAAAAAAATTAATCAAAAAACAACGACTTTTAGTCTTAACCACTTACTAAGTAACTGCTTAGAAATAAGACCTTTACTAAGGGTAAAAACTTCGGAAACAGATGAGATTGCGAATTTATCAATACAAAAAACAGATGAAGTACTGATTAAAGAACCAATGCAATTTGGTTATGATTATGAAAGATATTTAGAGACTGTAAAAACTGCGAAGTTTTTAGAAGATTGGATTGATGAAACTAATGAAGAACGATTATTAGAAGAATATGGTGTTCGTCCAGGAGAGTTAAAAGTAAAACTAGACATTGCAGATTGGTTACTTTATAGTTCAGAAGAACTCTCAAGACTTATGAAAATGCATTCTTTAAAACCAATTCTTGCAAAGCTCAGATTAAGATTGAAGCATGGTGCTAGAGAAGAATTATTGCCTTTGCTGAGGTTGAAAGGAATTGGAAAAATTAGAGCAAGAAAACTTTATCACAACAAAATAACAGATTTAAAAGGAGTACAAGACATTGATATTACTTCATTAGTTTCTCTCCTTGGTAAATCCTTAGCAATCAATGTTAAAAAACAAGTAGGTCAAGAGTTTGAACCAGAAAAAATAATTGTATCCAAGAAGAAAAGAAAAGGACAAATGAGTTTACTGAAGTATGGTTAAAAGTTTATTAGGGCACGGCAACCAGTAACAAAATAACTTCGCATTCACATTACATTGCTTCAATTGGTGCTAACAAACTTATTGATAATTATCTCAACCTTATACTATCTAGGTTTCTAGGAGTCGTTGTTTCTATCTTGAAGGTTTGATGAATGCTTCTAGCTAAGTCTATACACCTACTTTGTTCTCCGTGATTAATAATTACTCTCTTAGGTTTAGGATTAACTTTCTTCAAAAAATTCATTAATTCTCTTCTATCAGCGTGACCACTAATCTCAATCTTAGCAATCTCCATGTTTATGTTAACAGTTTTAATAGTTCTACCTTCTTTGAAACTAAACTCTTTAAGACCTTCTCTAACCATCTTTCCAAGACTGCCTTCTGCTTGGTAACAACTAAAAATAAGTGTGTTCTTTTTGTTCTCTCCCAAGTTCTTTAAATATTCAACACTTGGTCCTCCAACAAGCATACCACTAGTAGCGAGTATGATGCAAGACTCACCATTTTCAATAAGTGCTTGTCGTTCTTTATTACTACCAACCCTCTTAATATTAGGAGCTAAGAAAGGATTATTGTCTTTTTGAAAAATTTGTTGTCTAACACTAGAATTCAAAAACTCTGGGTAAGCAGTGTGAATAGCAGTTATATCCCAAACCATTCCATCAATATAAACATTAACAGATTCAGGAATCCTTCCTTCCCTCACTAAGCGTTCAATAAGAATAATTATTTCTTGTCCTCGACCACTACCAAGAGTAGGAATTAATATTTTTCCTTTTCTATCAATAGTCTTAATAATTAGTTCGCTAAGTATGTCATCTTGCTCTTTGTAAGGAGGCTGAATATTATCTTTGCCACCATAAGTTGCTTCTATCATGAGGGTTTCAAGTCTAGGAAACTTATGAGCAGCAGCGCTTAATAAACCTGTTCTCATGAATTTTAAGTCGCCAGTATAAAGAATGTTATGTAAACCATTACCTACATGAAGATGAACCATTGAACTACCAAGAATATGACCAGAATCATAAAGAGTTATTCTAACATCAGGAGTTATATCAGTAACTTCTTCATAATTTAGAGAAATAGTGTGTTTAACAACTTCTTTGATGTCATCAGAATCATAAATAGGTTCTTGACCCTCAGCTCTAGCAATCTTAACAACATCAAGTTGGATAAGACTCATAATATCTCTTGTAGGAGCAGTACAATAAACAGGTCCTCGATAACCATATTTAAACAAATAAGGAATGAAACCAGAATGATCAAGATGAGAATGACTAACAATAATGGCGTCTAATTCATTTATCCTAAACTCAGGAGCTTCTAAATAAGGATAAGGGTTCTTGCTACTACCAGGATCAATTCCGCAATCAAGAAGAACTCTAGATTCAGGAGTTTGTAATAAGATGGACGATCTACCAACTTGTCGAGCACTTCCTAGATAAGTAATTCTAACCCACTCTTCTTTTTTACCTCTTAACCAACCATTATAGATTCTTTCACCAGTCTTGTTCAAAAACTTTCTTCTATAATCAGAATTTTCATAAAGAACAGCCCTAATATCCTCGATGATTTGTGATCTAATAGCAGGAGTCCTAACTATTAAAGGAACCCAACTAGTCTTTTCTTTAATTTTGTTTAAGTTCTCTCCACTCTTACCAATAGCAATTCCTGGTTTATCAACTTCAACAGTAACTATTGATCTTTGAGGATCAAAAATAATTCTTGAAACACCTGCTTCTTCTCCTAGAATCTTCTTAATGGCTTTCTCAGCTTTATCTTGAGGTTCACAAATACTAGGATCAGGCCTTAATTCTATTCTCTTTTTAATAAGGTTCACTATATCCTTTACTATTCCTTTATCATCAAGAAAAAAGTCTTTCTTATCAGTGTATAATACTATGTTAGCGCCTTCAAATGAGACATCTGAAATCTTGTTTTTTGGTAAATGTTTTTTTATCTCGTTAATTATTTCTGACATTTAGTCACCACATTAAATTTTTTTAATTGTTACGTTTATACTCCGTCGCTTGCGGCGGGGTTTTTGATTTTATTTTTTTAGAGCAATTTTTAATCTAAAAATTTTTTATTATTATTTTATTAATTTTTTTTTCTTTGTTAAGATTTAGTTGAAAAGATTAATGAAAAAATATTTCAAATTAGTTTAACATTTAAATATAGATTGGTCTTAGTCTAATAAAGAAGCATTAACACTCTTCACTTCTTCAAGTTTAACACCTTTCTTATCAATTACATAAATAGTAATTCCATTACCAGAAGCACTATCTCTTTGAAGAGCAGTGTTAACAGCTTTTAAAGCCAAGTTTATACCTTCTTCTTTACTTATACCCTCTTTGTATTGATCTTCAAGAAGACCATAAGCAAAAGTACTTCCAGAACCAGAACTAACAAACTTATCAATAGCAGTTAAAGAACCGTCAGGAAAAATATCATAAAGCTTTGCTTCTTCATCAAAACCACCTAATAAAAAGTGACAAACTCCTCCTTGAGCTCTTAATATTTGGTAAACCCAAGCACTAAGAAGATTAGCAGCTTCAGTAACAGTTGTTAATCGACCAGACCTAATCTTTCTAAGATTAATATCTGATTTAATATATTTTAATAATAATTGTAAGTCAGAAACACTACCTGCGGTTGTGACTGCTATATTGCCTGAAATAGGCACTACTTTGTGAATGTGTTTATCGACAATCATGTTGCCAGCAGTGGCTCTCCTATCAGCTGCTAATACTACGCAATCTTTACATAAAATTCCTACTGTAGTTGTTCCGGTTTTTAATTTTACTTCGTTATTCATTATACTTCACCTTGAATACTTCAGACTCTCATATAGAAACGCTAAGTGTCTAAGAATCAATAATCCAAGTTAATAATAAGCTATTTATAAGCTTTTTGGTAAACAACTAGTTTTCCTCAATAAAATTCTAACTACCTCATAATAAAAACAAATAAGAATATTTAAAAGGTGTTAAGACAATAATTAAGATTATCAGGTTATTATTAAAAAATTTTTAAGAACATTAAAAAAATCAAAAAATCGAGAATAATGGTGATATAAATGGGAAAAATAACTAAAACAATAGTAGGAGCAGCAGCTGCAGCTGCAGTTGGAGTAGCGGCAGTAGTTGGAATCAAGAAGTACAAAAAAAATAAAGCTAAGAAGGCAGAGAAAAAAACGACAAAAAAAGCACCTGTCGTCAAGAAAAAAAAGGTTTCTAAAAAGAAAATAGCTGCGAGAGCAGTAGCAAAGAAAAAACCTAAAAAGAAATAAAACTAATTTAAAATAAATTTTCTTAAATTTTTTAGTTTTAATAATCAGGCTTTAACGAAGTCGCTTGAAGAGCGATTTGGGAGAATGAGCAAATCATTTGGTGATTTGTGAAATGAACCGTTAAATTCCTGTTAAGTTCGTTTCCCATACGCAAGTGTGGGAACTGCGTCTGCAAAGTTTTGGACTTAGGGTTGAAATTTACACAAAAATATTTAAACAAGATATTAATAATAGTTTTATATGGAATTCATTGTGTTAGGGTCAGGAACTTTAATTCCTACAAAGAAAAGAAATGCTTCAGGATATTTATTGAAATATAAAGATGAAAATATTGTTTTTGATTTTGGAGCAGGAACATTAAAGTCGTTATTAAATTTTGATGTTGATTATAATTCTATTGATTATATATTTTTAACACATAACCATCCAGATCATGTTGCTGATTTGGTTCCATTATTTCATGTTTGTAGAAAAAGAAGAAATAAAGTTTTGAATGTTTATGGATTTAAAGGAGTTAAAAAATTTGTTGAAGAAATTTTTGATTTATTTCCAAACACAAAACCAGAAACATATGCTGTTAATTTTAAAGAAATGGAAAATTCTAAAGTTAATATTGATGAAATAACTGTAAGTTCAATGTTAATGAATCATTTTGAGAATTGTATTGGATTTAAAATTGAAGTTGAAGGAAAAACAATTATTTATTCTGGTGATACAGGATTATGTGAAAATTTATTAGAATTATCTAAAAATGCTGATGTATTAATTTTGGAGTGTAGTTTTCCAAATGAGAAGAAACATCCAAAACATTTAACTCCATCAGAGGCTGGAGAAATAGCGACAAAATCAAATGCAAAACAATTAGTCCTGACCCATTTTTATCCTGAGTGTGAAGATTATAACATTAAATCTCAAGCAAAAAGTAATTTTGAAGGAGAGATTATTATTGCGAAAGATACCATGAAGATTACTTTCTAAATTTCAACCCGTTAAAAGTCCAAAATTGAACTTAACATCGAAAGTTCTTGTTAAATTCCCTGAGCCGATAGGGGTGTGGTCGAGGAGCGAAGCCTAAGAAGTTTTATTTATTCCCGCACTCTGTGACTAGTAATCTCCACATTACAACTTTTATGCTTAAGGCACCAAGCTTCACACTTCTCAGCCCATATTTTATCACCATAAAATAATTTACAGTCATCACATTGAAAATAATCTCCTTTTTTTGAAACCATAAAAATAGTTGAGTAATAAGAGTATATAAAGTTTAGGAAATAAAGAAAATTGAACTTAACATCTTTTCAAATACTTTTATTCTTATTCTTCAAACTCGTTGTATTCTGATCTGGTTCTTAATTCTCCAACTAAGTTTTTTGAGTAAAGCTCTTTAATAGTTTCTAATTTCTTCTCGGTGCTTAACAAGAAAGCTAATTTCATAAAAGCAGTTTCAGGAGTTAGATTAAGACCATTTCCTAGAACACCAATTTCTTGCAATACTCTTCCAGGAGTGTAAACATTCATATTAATCCTGCCATTAATAGTTTGAGTAGTCATAGCAACAGGCATTTTAGAAGCTAATTCTTTAATAACAATCCTGTTTTTCAAATGACTCTTAGTGGCTTCATCAAAATCACTAATGGGTGCATGACCTAAGCCAGTACCAATTAATACTAATCCATCAAAGTCTTTGTAATTATTAAATTCCTCGACAAACATGTTTGGATGAATGTAAAGCAAGCCTATCTTTAGTTTAGGATTTAGTTTATGAAATACTAATTTGTTTTTAGGATTAACATTTATTGATTCTGATTCGTGAATATCAACTTTTTTCTTAGATATAGTTGCGTAATAATGATCATTTACAGGTTTAAAAGCATCTCTTCTAGAAGAATGCATTTTTCTAGCATTAGTTCCTCTAATAACTCCCCATTCTTCATCTCCAGAAGTCTTATGCATACAAACAAAAACTCCTGAGCCTTTGCTTTTTTTAATGAATCTTGTGGCTGCTAACAAGTTACTAGCAGAGTCAGAACTTCCTCGATCACTACTTCTTTGACTACCAACTAGAACAACTGGTATGCTTATGTTTTTTAGCATGAAACTAAGAGCTGATGCAGTGTAATGTAGAGTATCAGTGCCATGAGTAACTATTACTCCTTTAACACTTTTTTTAACAGCTTTAGTAACTTCTTCTGCAATAATGTTATAATGATTAAATCTCATGTCATCACTCATCATGTTACTAACGAGAACAGAGTCAATATTAGCGATTTTTTTTAGTTCAGGAAATAATTCTAATAATTCTTCGCTACTAAACTTAGCAACAACAGCTCCTGTAGAGTAATCAACTTTAGAAGCAATAGTTCCACCAGTGTGTAAAATTGTTATTTTTGGTAAGTCTTTGTTAGGTTCTTGTTTCTCTGATTTTTTCTTATCAGTTTTTTTGAGTTCTTTCTCCTCAAGAATCTTGACTTCTTTCTTATTTACAATGATATTATAACCAGAACTCAACTTGATAGTTAATTGATCTTTATCTTGATTAACAAGAACTCCTTTTTCCTCTTTACCCTTATACTTGAACTTAATAGCTTCCATGATGATGATTGAGAAAGAAGAGAATATAAAGTTTTTGTATTAAATAAATTTAATAGAACTTAATCGTTTTAATCATTTCTGGATGTTATTGTTGTTATTTAGTAATAATTGATAAACAATCGAAACTTTCTTGTTCAAAACTCATACTTGGTAGAATCGTTCATAAATATATAGATAAATATGCAGAATAAAGAAAGTTATATTTAAAAATTGTTTAAAAACTAAAAAACTTATTTTTTCTTCTTGCTAGTTTTTTTCTCTGCTTTCTTTGCAGGAGCTTTCTTGTTTTCTTTAGCAGGTTTTTTAGTAATAACTTCAGAAGCATTGTTAATATTTACTCTAGGAAGTCTTATTGGGCTTGGTAAGTTAATATCTCTTGCAAGTATTAATGTTTGTATATTACATTTTTCTAAGACATAATTAATAATGCTTGAAGCTTGATTGCTAGGTAAGTTTTTCTTATCTTTCCAAGTCTTAATAATGTCTGCTAATTCTGCTTCTGGAAGCATAACAACTGCATTTCCTTCTAACTCGATAACACCTACTTCTGGTGAATATTTAGTAATGAATTTAAAATCTATTTTAGCAGCTCCTTTGCCTGTCATTAAACCAATATTGGTTTTTTCAATATTCTTTATAGATATGTTGTTATTAATATTAATTTGACCTTTAGCACCCATTATTTTTTCAGCTTTAATCTTTGTAAATCCGAATCCGACAATTGACATATTATTCACCTGTATATTATTTAATTTATTTAATTTCTAGTTAAGAAGGTTTTTGAGCTATTTATAAAGATTACTCTAAAAATTATTCGTATCTAAGAGAATCCACGGGTATTTGCTTACTAGCCTGATAAGCAGGTGCTAATCCACTAAGAGCGCCTACTAAGAAACTGAATAATAATGCTCCGCCTATTAATCCCCAACTCCACCAAGCCATCAGGTAAGGAGTACCAATAACATAAGTTCCCATAAGTTCTACTGCTTTAGAAATTCCTAAACCAATAATAACTCCTACTAATCCACCAACAAATCCTAGTAAACCTGATTCTAATAAGAAAATAAAAAGAACATCCCTATTCTTAGCACCAATAGCTTTCATAATACCTATTTCTTTAGTTCGTTCAACAACAGCTGTGTACATGGTATTCATTATGCCTATGCCACCAACTAATAAACTAATAGCAGCTAAACCTATGATAACTATATTAACAATCATTAAAATATTACCAAAAGAGTTCATTAATTCTTCAGTACTTTGGATGGTGAAATCTTCATCTCCTTCATCTAATCCACGACTATTTCTTAAATTTCTTTTAACCCTTTCAGCAACTAAATTAGGATTTTCACCTTTACTAGTTTTAACAAAAATCATTTTATAATCTTCATCTACATCTATATTAAAGATTTGTTCATAAGCTTTTTTAGTTGTGTAAACAGTACTATCATCACCTGAGTTTCCAAAACTATTAAAAAAACCGACAATACTAATTTTATGACCATTAATAATTATTTTGTCACCGAGATTAACTCTCTCCTTGAAAATCTTATCTTTTTTAGTGTAATCATTACCAAGAACTGCTTTAAACTCATCGCCTTTATTTAACAATCTGCCTTCTGCAACCCCATAAGAACCATACATTTCATTAGCTAAATCAGGATTATCATTGACTGCTACTCCTTGAGTTAACACATAAGCATCTTGATCCTTAAACTCTACTTTAGAATTTTGATAATGAAGACCCAGACTGCTATCAACTCCTTGAGTTGAATCAATAATTTTTTTGTCATGTGTATTTAGAACAACACTTGAAGTTCCTGAGAAAGCGTTACTTCCAGGAGTAATCATTAGTTTATCATTACCTAGTTTAGCAAACTGGTCATTAATAGCTACTTGTAAACCTTGACCTAAGCTTATAATGGCGACAACTGCAGTTATACCTATGAAAATACCTATCATGGTAAGCCAACTTCTCATTTTACGATGTTTGAAGTTTTCCAATGCTAATTTGAAATAGTCTTTAATCATTACAATTATTGATTGTCGGATACCTCTACCTTTTAAGGTGGGGAGGAGACAATCCCTCCATTATTCTAAATTTTATTAATAAAAAAGTTTAAGGGCGCAAGCGCCCCTAACGC
>Ga0114934_10000569_pt1 | contig 23531 bp, 27 predicted proteins | sample 4SBtaG_2_FD_99695 | JGI IMG/M metagenome (GOLD analysis project Ga0114934, IMG submission 99695) | Deep subsurface microbial communities from Kolumbo volcano to uncover new lineages of life (NeLLi) - 4SBTROV10_white metaG | ecosystem: Environmental > Aquatic > Marine > Volcanic ...
CGATATAATATATAAATATGATGAAAATTTAAATGATATAGCAATGCGTAAAATAAGTAATGGAGATTTTGTAAGTCCAAAGGGCGGCAATTCCGCCCGCTATTTTAGCAATCAATTTTCTGTGATATTATTTCCGGCTACTCAATGAATATTAATGTAGGGACTTTTTGTTCTTTGGCCACAGCGCCAGCATGGCAAACATGGCTTTATAACTATTCTAAAGAATATTATAAAGATCTTATAGATCACTTACGGACTTCTACTGGATGTGGCAGCAATAATGCCAAAATGACAGAAATATTAAACAATATAACAAACAATTCTGGTGGGCCAAAATTAGAAGCTTTTCTGTCCCAAACATTCCCCCAAGTCTTAAGTAAACCCAAGTGTGGTGCTAAAGGGGTTAGGAAAAATACAATTGTTAAAAACACACAAAAAATGAATTTACATGATGTTTTTGAATATTATAACCCATCTCTTATGACATATCCTAGAAGGTTGATAATGGCTGGTTCTGATTTAAAAAAGAAAACAGATGATTTTTTAAAAAATAAAAATATTTATGAACATGTCATCATAGAAGATAGGGCTTATATTGAATATCTTAATCCTGAAGAAAATGATTTAGCCAAAGATATACCAGAACATAATTGGCAGATTAAAAGGTATCGAGCTAAGAATAATATTTAGAACCAAATCTAAAATATTAAGTGACATCTAACTTGCTCGTGTGAGGAGAAACAAAAATGGCGATTAATGGTTTAACGTGCAGAGTGAGTGGTGTTGTCACTTATTCTGACGGTTCAGTTGGTTCATTTGAAGCTAATCATAATGGTAAAGTGGCATATTCCGGCAGTGCGACTGAAGGACAGCACGGTCTGGAAGTATTCGTTGGGGAAAAATCTCCATTAGTGGTTGATAGTTCTGAATTTGTGTTGCAGGATAATTCAACTGGCCTTCCCAACAAAACTGCCGTCGCGTCTGGTGACGAATACATTTTATTGACAAGTCTTGCCGCTGGCGATGATCCTGCCAAGGGCACAGTCACTGATTATGTTTTACATATCAGTGGTACTGTGAGCAATGATGATGGCACGTGGGGATCATTTGGTTACGTTTACACCTATGGTGACGGTATTGCCGATGCTAACGGTGGTGCAGTGGCCGACACTGGTAGTGGTGCGCAAATTGTGGCCCTTATTGGTGGTACTGCTTCCTATTTGACCAGATTCCATACTGCTCTTGACGCTGCTGTTGGTCTTACGTACGGGTCTGGTGCCGACCACCTTACCATTGCTACGGCATAATTGAGGTTTTCATGGACGAAGGCATTAGAATAAATCCGCAAGGTGATGAGGAGGAAATCCCTGCTCGTGGCCCAGAAGTAGACGACGAGGATGATGAAACGTTAAACGAGCTTGCCCAAGGATTATTAGATCTTGTTGAACTTGATCTAAATTTATTGGGATTAGATGAAAACGTTGATATGGGGGCTGTGAGCAGTGCTGCCGAAGGTGGTATTTCACGCGAGCAGCTTCCCCATACCAATGTTCGCAATAGACGAAGTAATAAATTGTCTGCGCCCGTTTTGACACGTGGTACTGAACGTGGCGATGGGCAACCAGTAGATAATGATTTAGAGGGTTCAGGAATGCATTCGGTGCGAGCCGAAGGCCCAGAATTATCGCGAGCTAAATCTAAGCTTAGGGGTAATTCTATGGGAGAGCCAAGCAAACATACTACTAAAGATAATGAAGCACAACGTAGTGGGTTAGAGCATGGTGTTAGTGTCGACGAATCTTTTACAGGTACTGGTGCGATAGCTATAGTGCCTTATGCTCACGAATTCGTGAGTGATGAGGAAGAAGACGAAGAAAATCAGGATAAAGAGTCCAAAAAAACGGAGAATATAATGAACCGTAAACCAGCGCTTAATGAAGATGGCCTCAGCAAAAGCCCGTCTGGCGGTCCGGCGATGGACAGCCCCAGTGGACAGGGCGTCGCCAATAAGTCGGCTAAACAGGAAACTGTTGGTCAATATGACACTAACACTAAAAGTCATGGTGAAGCATGGCCGCGCCAGCACAATGAAACTGCGGCCATGTGCGATGTTGACGAAAATGGCGTGGAAAATGATCCGCAAGGCGTCCACGTGAGTTCTTCTGGTAAGCCAGATGATGGACATCAATCCGCTGTTGGTCATGATTGGCCTGCTGAGCCTAAAAGCTCAGGTGGTGCTCATGAAGCAGCCGGTGGCGCTGGGCATATGTCGGGCGGCCATTCTAGCGATGTCAGCGAATCAGCATGGACCCCTGAACTCTTTGGCAAGATGATGTCTGAAGATGATATGAATTTGCAGACTCTCTTTGATTCTTATGCTAAAGACGTTACTTTGGTTTGTCTTGAAGATTTTAAGACACTGTGCAGTGTGCATGGATCTGATGTGGTTTTAGACCATAGATCGTTAGAAAATCTGATGGAAGCCAATCAGGACTTCATTTTTTATCAGGGCGAAGATGCCGATGGGTTGTATTGGACCCCCACCCCTTTTGTAAAAAAAAAGCCACTGAATGAAGCGACCGCGATGTCAGAAGGTTGTGGTGCGTGTAATTGCGATCCTTGCGAATGCTGCGATGGGTGCAGTTCGTCTCCTTGCTGTTGTGAAAGCGTGAATGAAGCACAAATAAGCGAAGTGCAGTATCGCAGTGGTGCAGAAGAAACGGACTGGGGCCAGCCGGAACGTGGTGGAGCATTAGGTGCTGGTGACCCGCATGCGCTTCCCGATGAATTTTCGGGCGCTGCGGTCCAGGGCAGGCCCGGATGGGGGCAGGCCACACCGGATCGGCCAGGCGAAGACGAAAATTATGAAGATAAGCTTATGATGATGCAAGCTACAGATGAAGGCCCCGGCCCCCATAGCATGTTCGGTTCTGATTTTGAATGCGCAGATTGTGGTACTGTTGGACCAGAGCAAGTGTGTCCAGATTGCGGCGCAGATCTTGGTGGTGGCGAGGAAATAGCTTTTGGTGGGCAAATGGACCAGGGTTTGTCTGATTATCAAGAATATGGTTATGGGGATGATCGGGACGAATTCGGTGAGTCGAAGACAGTGGTAACTGGTCCCGCTATGGTTGAAGCCGTTAAAAATTTCCTTAGTGCTGCTAACGATATCCTTGAATTCAGCGATTCTACTGCCGATGATATTGCTGAAGCATTGAATCATTCGTGGTTGCATTATGCGCGAAATGTTGATCCCGCACAATGCCCATCTAAGGTTAAAAAATCTTTGGCCCAATTGAGCCAAAGATATCCCGGTTTTTTGGCCGAGTCTGCCATGGATAGTCTTGGCGGCAATCCTATTGGTGGCAAAAAGCAAAGTGGCAACAAATCTAGTTGGCTTTCAGAAGAAGATAATCCTGGGCCGGATGACATGAAACAGCATGGCTCCAAGGAAAATCCTTTGGCTCGAAATCCTGTTAACACTAATGAAAAGACGCCTGTGGTTGCTGGTACTGAAAAGTCTGGTGGTACAGTTAAGGAAGGTTCTTCTGCGATTCAAAAGAATATTTCTAAACTTGCGACATACACCAAGAGAGCTATCCAAGAAGCCGCCAAACGTTTTAGAGGCAAATACGATTTGACGTTTTCTGTGGTTGTGAATGAAGGCGAAGGGAAAGTAAAAACTCCTGTTAGAAGTCAGCTTTCTGAAGCGCTGGCGGATACGGAAGAAATTTTGCAATTCCATGATCCGGCAGACGTGGCTTTAGAAACTAATTTCTGCGATAGCACTGGCTGCACCGTTTTTCATTCAAACATTCCCATGATTAAAATTGATCGTCGTGGCCCAATGTTTGCAGAAGGCAAAATTTTGTTTAGATTTAACAAGAATGCTGAAAATTTCGCAAATGAATTAGTTGCGGAAGGTAAAACTTGTAAAATCACTGATCACAATTGGGGCAGGGCTGTTGCCGCCGATGTGTCACGCAAAATGGCTGTTGAATGCTTTGCGTCTGCTAAGTAAAGTCTTCGGGCCTTGTGATTATACAGTTTGGGCGGAGGGAATCAACCCCCTCCGCCCAAACTGTATAATTTTATAGCATGTATTTGATGTATATGTTGCCCAACCAGATTATCAAAGAACTCTTTACTGTAAAGTATAAAGTTAGCGATATTGTGGTTGACCATATAATTGAAGAATTAAATAAATTTAGCTGTATCCCAACTAATATTTCTGATTATGATACTAGCATCATAATTGAATTTGGTAAAATAGGCGACTTCCCAATGGAAGGCGAATTGCGTATTGATCGATTAAACAAACAATTTGAAATTTGTGCGCAGTCCCAAGGGAACACTTTCTTGCCAGCGTATGGCGAATGGCATATAATAGAAGAATATTTAAATCAGCTCGTTAGTTTTGAAGAATGATATTTTAAATGCTCCTTTTTATTTTAGCTGTATATAATAAAAAGGAGCATTTAAATATGGCAAATAAAAAAATGGGAAAAGTTGGCGAACCAATAGTTGGCAATCGCCCTTCTGTATTTGAATTGATAGTCAGTGAGCACATTTTGCGTGTAGATCCAAAAGAATTTGGTGTGGAATGCGAAAGCATAGATCCGAATGATTATTTTGTGACAAGTGGAGATGCTGTTGAAAAAGCTAAAGCGCTGGAAAGAGAACTTTGGCAATTGGCGGGGCAAATAAGAAAAGGATGTTGTACTAAAGGTGGTAAAAAAGCAGTTCAAAAGTATGAAAAAGCAGTTTGGAAATCGGCGGGGAATGCAAGGTCGATGGTGAATAAGCTTAAAGAAGCTCGTGACGATGCATGCTTTTTAGAAACGGAATGGGATAGCCATAAATTATTGTGTATCCCAAAGAATCCAAGAGGATAATATGTACGCTATTTTTGAAGGTATAGACGGGTCTGGTAAATCAACCGTGATGAACCGAGTGGCCGAAAGCTTACAGGAGCGTAGAAGTGTTAGAGAAACACCTTTGTTGCCCATAAAATTGACTAAACATCCAGGGGCTACCCCTCTTGGGGCACATCTTAGAACACTTACTAAATACCCGGAGCAAATTGACCCAGATATTGAAATGGATGAATTGTCAAGGCAATTGTTGTTTATGGTAGACACTGTATGCTTTGTGAAAACAGTATTAGAACCATCTTTAAAGAACGGCGAAATAATATTTGCAGATAGAAGCTCATTTATTAGTGCCATTGTATACGGCACTGCTGGCGGATTAGATTTAGCACAAGTAAATCAGATGTTCAATCTTGTTAGGCCACCGCGTGCAGACAGATTATATGTTTTCAGGTGCCCTTGGGAGATTGCCAGAGATAGAATTAAAGATAGGGCTGATGGCCCAGATGTTTATGAACGGAAGTCTAAAGAATTTTATGATAAAGTTCAGGATGTTTATGATAATCTTGTGACTGGTCCCCCAGAGCGATCAGTAATGGTCAATCATTCGGTGGCTTTGGATGACGTTATTTATGTAGACGCCACAATGCCTATTGACGATGTTGTGACAATGATAACAGATGATTTATTTAAAGTATTGCAACTACGTAGTATTATTAATGTCTAATAATATTATTTTGGGTTGCTAAATATACCCAATATTTTGCTTAATACTGATTTTTTGTGTTTTTTAACAGGCTTACTATGTATTTCACTGTTATTGAGCCTTTTTCGTAATTGTTGCAGACGATTTTGTCTAACATATGACTTATGATCAATTCGAGTGGCCGTAATAATTTGTAAGCCTTTTTGTCGTAATTCAAGGGCTATTGCTGGTAAATTTTGCCCTTTTATTACGCCATCAAAAACTTGTTCGTTTATGTCATATGCTCGATATTTCCAGTACATGTTAATCAAATACTCAAGGATGGACAAATGCCAGTGTTATCGTCAACAAACGTAAGTACGGGTCAACCAGTAAAATTAGAAACAAAATTAATTGATTCGGAAGCCAAACTCCCATTTCGAAAAAGAACGACCGATGCCGGATGGGATCTGTATTCTGTAGAAGACGCGATTATTAAACCGCAAACCACAAAAAATGTTCATACTGGAATATGCATATCGGCCCCAGAAGGATATTATTATACAATTGAAGGTCGTTCTAGTATGTTTATGCAAGGCATAACGCCCAATAGAGGAATTATTGACGCTACATATTGCGGAGAAGTTATTGTATCATTAGTTAACATATCTGACGAAGAATATAAAGTAGTTGTTGGTGACAGAATCGCACAAATTATATTACATAAATGTTATGATGCCGAATTTTTTGTAGTAGATGAATTTAGCCCAAACTACAATAAAAGAGGCACAGCGGGATTTGGTAGTAGTGGAAAGTAAGAGCTAATCACGGAGGTATTAGCTTATGGAATGGTACATGGTTGCATATGCGAAAATTACAGAAGATAAGCGTAAAGGTATATCTCTTCAAGGTGTCTATTTTGGAGGCATTGGGAAAACCTTAGAAGACGCTGAGCAAATTGCGCGCAAATGTGTAAATGAGATAAGAGGTGGGACAGTTATTCCAAAAGTGCTTAAATTGCAGGGTCGCCATGAAGTTATTGACGCTATGCATGAAGCATTCAGCAGATTTTGTGATATAGCTGACCAAATGATAGAAGCCGATGAAATCATAAGTAGAACTAAGAAACGATGAAATGGTATAATAAAACACTTTCGTCGGATATCGATGGAATAGATTTAGAGCTATGTGGGTTTTATAATTCTCCAGAGGATATACTGGAAGACCCCAACAGATCAATAATTTCTATATCATTGATGGTGCGCACGTCGTCTGGTACGCATGAAATATCTCTTTATGAACATGATCCTCAATCTTTGGCATATGAAGAACCCACTGAAGAACAAATTAGAGCAAAATATATTTCAAAGATATCTAAATGTACTAAAATGGTATCTGGGTGGAGCCAAGATCAACTAATGGCTAAAATTGATTCATAGCCATTCTTTGCTGAAATAATTTCTTTCATATCTATTTCCTATTCGTGATATGGCCTAAATAATTCTTGAAACGAGTCAAAAGCAGTACCCAACAGTTTCTTTGTGTGGTCTCGTCTAAACATAGTTTCTAAAGTGTCTGGGGTTATATCAGTTTCACCCCCAGACATTGTATGAGTTTTGATGATGTGTCGCAGGAGTTCTTGCTTTGATATGGTGTTTAATGGAATTTCAGCATTAATTAGTGCTTCGCCAACTTCAGAATCATATATTCCAGGTTTCATCCTCGATACGGTTCGGAATACGTCGCTCTCTATACCATAGGATTTGTCGAGATACCACAATCGTTCTTCTATTCCCAATTTTTCTTTGATGGAATCCCAGTCCTTTAGATCCAATGGCTGCGACAAAAAAACATATCCATTGTTAATAACGGCATATAAACAAGCATGAAGCGCATTGTTTGACATCCAGAAGCTAGGATGTGGCTTTGCTCTTTGCCCAGTGTACAATATTGGTGTCATGGTCTTGGCCTATCTTCGAAATTATTTCCTATTCGCAATTTTTGCCCAACACCAGAACAAAGGCCAAAATAAAGGTATGAGCACGTACCTTAATATTGGAGGAACATTACGCATTATAATCAAATCATCTTTGATTACTTGCTGTAAGATATGAATAGTTGTGGCGAAATAAAATATTGCTAATAATATGATAAGGTGGGTTATCATTGGGGCTTCATTTACCCATTAGCTTAGAGGCTCGCTTATCCCTATCTTGCATAGTCATCGGCCAAAATTGCCATTTGTTGAGGAGTCAACTGGATCGACCAACTATTCTCTCCATCAGCAGAACTTAAACTCATGGTATTCCCATTAACCTGCCAGGATCCTCTTAATCCTTGAGGTAAACTAGCTTGTCCTTCCGGAGGCAGATATGTGGGGAAAGCACCTGGACGATCAGCATGCTCCGCGCTCGGATCGCGTGGATCATCCTCAGAAATCATATTGGCAAGTTCGGAAATGGTGGGTTTTTGATTCATGTTTCTAAAAATTCCTTATGGTTTTTCCATATTCTTGCCAATTCATCTGCTTCCTCAACAGACAACCCATATTCCGCAGCTTTTCTTAACGCTAAATTGCGAAACCAACTTGACCTAAGATATTTAGTTAGTTTATCTAAGGTCTTTTTAATATCGCTATCATCATCAGCTGATTCTTTAAGAATTGCTGCCGTTTCTTCGTCTGGCAAATCAAAAAATGCTGCTTTTTGTTCAGCGTTTTTTAAAAGCTCTTCGAATTCGTCTGCTGTGATTTTTCCATCAGCCCAAGGGTAATCCGACATGGTCGCGCCTTTTAAATAACCGCGAATTGAGGACTTCTTGAGCGTCATTCTAGTTATATATTATTTTTGCGGTTTGATTGTTGTCTTTCTGTTACATTTTAATTTATCTATGGTGTTATATTTAGCATCTCCCAGGATACCATCTGCGAAACCATAATCAACAGCATCTCTTGGTGCAATATACCAATCGCCTTTTGATTTTATTGTTTTATCAATGTGTCTTTCGATTTGGCTCTGAGTATAATCTCGCTTTTTAAAATATTTAGATTTTGTAGCCCGAATTGCCAATACTTCCAACATTCTTTTGCAATTTTTGTTGTTAACTTCAATAGCAGATTGTGCTGCAGTAGACGTAGATTCCACACTCATGTCTCCATGATGTATCATAAATTCACAATCAGATGTTAGTATTCTTAAATCGGCAGCTTGCAAAATGATGGCACTCATAGATGTTGCTTGCCCATAAACAACAAAAGTGACTGGCGATTTAATAAATCTGATCGCATTGTAAATCGCCATACCATCAATCCAACTGCCTCCCGCTGTATGCGCATAAACTAAAATGTTGTTGTGGTTTTGGCTATCCAGCAATTGTAAATTTTTAATAAATGTTGTTGCCATGCGAAATTCTATCCCAGGATCATATTCATCTTGGGAATAATTGCCATGCAAATAAACCTCTCTTGTTTTAACAGAAATATTATAATTATGAATGCTATGGAGCAGATTGTCGTGAGGACCCGGCATCCTACGCTCTCCTTTGGCTTCTTCTGGGCTTGCGGCAAACGTGAGGCGCTGTTAGGCCCATTGGGTTTTTGAGGCCCAAGAAAGGCTAAGGAAGGGCCTTTCTTGATGCTTTCTGAAGAAGATATGGTTTACTTACAATATATCTCTGAATAAACATGCATATTCGAGGGATTTATATTTATGTCAGCTATAAACGAAATAAACGTTTGAATAGATAATTATATAAATACTTTTAAAACATAATTATCTTTTTTCAATATGGGTACGGGTGAAGCACCACCAGAATTGGTCATCCCTTTTGCAACTATTTTTTTGTTGCTCCCAATAATAGACCAGTTTATGTCTGACACTGGCTTAAGATTTTTCATTATGATTATAATTGGGTCTACTTCAATGCGATCCGGGTCCATAAATCCTTTTTGATTATTGATGCAGATGTATAGGTCGTCTAAATCACCAGCTTTAAGTGGACAGTCGGTGTATGTGTTATAGTCAAATTGAAATTCCATAATTATTCCTTGATTGCATCATCAACATCTAACGTTATAGTTATAGAATACTTTGTTAAATTATTGTATGGCATGCGGATATCTAATCCTCTGCTAAATCCATGTTCATCGGTTTTATCTTTTTGGATTATTCGTCTATTCTTTTTTAGTTTCCATGTCCAGCTTACGGGCTTCCCTTGATATTTCAATTCTAATACTGCTTCTGCACCCATCATGGCCCCAGGCGGGCAAGGTTGTTTCATATCTTCATATGCGTTTGTTTTTATTAATCGTTTAATGTTTATATAAAGTCCTTCTAAATCTTTTTCTAACATGTTAAATGTGTTATTGCTAAAAGTGAAAGTTTTATCTGACTTTTTCATTCCATACCCTGAGGAAAACTAAGTTTATCATCGTGATTTACTGTCCACGCCACTTCGTGAGTCACTGCTCTAACAGTTCTGGCCGCAGAGGGGAATCCGTTCCCAGATTTTTTGACCCCTCCGAATCCAAGATGAGACTCAGCGGCAATACTGCCGCCATTCCAGTAGCACATGCCATAATCACAGCGATCGCGGCAGATTCTAGCTTTCTTAAAATCTTCTGTAACCACACCGATGGCTAAACCATAATCAGTGTCGTTGTAAATTCTAATAGCATCATCGATTGTGTCGAAGGGTATAATTGCGACGTGTGGTCCAAATACTTCCTTTTTTAAATAGGGGACATCTCTCCACTCTGTTTTGTATACTAAAGGTGTAGCATAATAACCCGGAGTTGGATAGGTAGGCTCTATCAACACGGTGGCATCATTATCGTCTTCAACTAACTTGTTAAAGTGTTTGACTCTATCCAATTGTTGTTGATTAATTAGCGGCCCCATGTAAGCCAAGGGGTTGGGTTGTTTTCGCGTCAATGGTAATTCGGCAGAGAAGGGCGGTCCAACTTTTACAGTGCCTGCAAGAGCAGCATACTCTTCTACGAACTTGTCATAAATGCCACGTTGTACAATGATTCTGCCTGCAGAAACGCATCTTTGTCCTGATAATTTGAAGGAACTAGCCACACTTGAGTATATTCCTAGATCGAAGTTCGCATCGTCGAACACAACAACTGCCGACTTACTACCCATTTCGCACGAACAGGTTTTGTGCCAACTTTCTGCACAAATTTTTCGTATGTGCATTCCAACTTCTGAACTACCAGTAAAACAAATGTGGTCTACATCGCTGTTAGCAAGATAACTGCCCACCTCCCCATCGCCATGTATGAGATTAATTACGCCAGCGGGGATACCAGCTTCTTCATAAATTTTAACAGCGAGTTCAGTGCTTAGGGGGGCATCTTCGCTAGGTTTGATAATGACTGTGTTACCTTCAACAAGAGCTGGTGCCATGCACCAAAACGCCCCTATGGCCAAAGGAAAATTCCAAGGACTGATAATTGCCACTACGCCTTTGGGCTTACGCAACATGTAGGCGTCTTTTTCTGAAATTTCAGATGCAATGGCTTCACCGTGTGGGGTTCGTCCAGACCCAAAAGCATACTGAGCCATATGTAAGGCTTCATTGACTTCAGCTATAGACTCGTTATAGTTTTTACCAGTTTCTTCGGAAATTGCCGTGGCTAATTTCTCAATATCCCGTTCAATAAGCTTAGCGACTTTATATAAATATTCTGCCCTGTTGACTCTGCTAAGGCTTCTCCATTCATCCAAAGCCTGACGAGCAGCAGACACGGCAGTATCTATAAAAATAGTGCCAGATTGTGGGAATTCACATAACACTTCACCTGTGCATGGGTCAATTTTAGCAAATGTAGCATGTCCGCTGACCCAAGACCCATTAATTAGGCACTGGCCTGTATAGCCGTCATACATCGTCTTCTCCTGTGGTAAATCATTCTTTGTATACCAGATTTCATTATGGCCATACTCAATAGCCATAATGAATGTTTTCCCAGAATTTCAATTTTATATAGCTTATGTCTAACGTTATTTGGTATTTTATTGTGGGTAAATAATATATTTAACGATTTATTTTTAAAATCAAATACATGTTTCTGATTAAAAAACATCCGCCGCTGTCGACTCTCACGTGTGCTGTTGTAATACCATGTCACAATTATGGGCGATATTTAGGTACAGCAATTGAATCAGTTAATAATCAGACACATCCACCAGAACAACTGATAGTGGTTGACGACGCATCAACAGATAATACTAAGAAAATAGCTAGCCAATATGACGTTCATTATATTAGAACCGAATATCGAAATGAATTTCATGCGCGAGCTGAAGGATTTAAGCACGTTAACACTGATGTTGTTTGTTTTCTTGACGCAGACGATATATTGTCTGCAAATTATCTTGAAGAAGGATTAAAACAATTTAACAATTATAAAATTGGCATTGTTTATTCAGATATACAATCTTTTGGGTCTGAGAAGACAAAAATGAATTGCCCGACCTTTTTTGATAGAGAATTGTTACACAAATCCAACTACATGCATGCTGGAAGTTTAGTTAAAAGTGAAGCATTGTTGTCTAGTTTGACATTTGAAAAGAAGATAGATGTCGATTGTTTGCGTGACTGGTGCATGTGGAGATCAATAATAGAGCAAGGATGGGTAGCGCGCAGACAACCTGCGACATATCATTATAGAAAACATAATCAACAAATGTCGGAAAGAGAACATCGGGATAGAATATCAAAATGGGGTCTTCATAAAAATTGGAGTGCTGATCGTGGTATTAGCTTTAACCCTGGCCAAAATTTCTATGATATTGCTAATTTGAAATTTGAAACTGTGACATTGTTTATACCATTGTCTGGTAGAAATAAAATGTGGAAACGACTTAGCAATTTTTTAAATAGACAAAAATGGCCTAAAGACCAAATACAATTAATACTGATGGATACTAGCGGAAATACTAAATTTAATAAAAAAGTATCAAATTGGGCAGCACGCAGTGATTATCCGGATGTTCGTATTATGAAATTTTGGCCTGGTGAAGAGCCGGGTTCTGCAGATGAAGATAGATTTCAATTAGAAATAAAACAAAAAGTACAACGAGCAGTCGCAAGAATCTATAATATGATGTCTAAAGAAGTGGCTACCCCATATATTTGGGTATTAGAAGACGACGTTATACCGCCTGACGATTGTTGTGAATTTTTATTAAGGCAATTTAATAGCCAAACAATGTCAGTGACGGCAGCTGTGCCATCAAGATATAGTGAACATTTTCTTCATTGGGGTCTTAACGGCGAACATCCAGCAAAAATCGGTGAAGGAGTCGAACAAATACGCGGAAATGGATTTGGATGCGTTATTCTTCGTAGAGAAATAATTAAAAATGAAGTGTTTACGTTTGACCCAAAATTTTGTCATGGCGACTACGATGTGGCGTTTTATGCTAGATCTGATGCCTATCACGTAGTAAATTGGAATGTTCTATGTGAACATGGCTAAAAGATACTTGATACTATGTGGCTGGGGTGATTTGCAATTGGCCATAGGCAAATTCTGAGAAGTTATGCAATTGTGATTTCATTGAAATTCTTCTTACCATCGCGCCCGGCCACATTCTTGCCCCAATTTTGCCATATGGTTTATCATCGTCAGTGGCAATTGAAAAATATGGCGTGTCAATATTTACGGGCGTTGTGAGGTTTGCACTCAAACTGGTGCTTGGCGGAACAAGTAGTTTATTCCACCAAATCCACACTTGCCCATCTCTAAGCATTATTTCTAAATTGTTCCAATATTCGTCTTGGGTACCACCTATTTGCATGCCTCCATCAAACACTACAAAATTAGACGGCGATGCGGTAGGTTGTGTCCCCACGCCTGTGTATGTTCCTGCCTGCGAATAGACAGCACTGACTGCATAGCCGGGAGATAAACCTCTCACAAAGTCATCTAAGTCATCTGCTGCAAGATCTTCTTCATATCCCAAACCCATATTGAGGGTTCCAACTTTAAATTGTAGTTCAACTAGACCTGTTGCTGGTGAGTAGCCAAATTCCACTCTCACAATTGGATTATTGTAATCTTGGTGTAATAACTCAACCAAATCACCCACTGCGCCGAGATAAGAATTTTCATGGTCGCTTACTAAAATTACCGAATCAAATAGATCATCGGTTCCACCGCCAGTGACTTCTTCACCAAAGTCACTACCGGTCATGTTTAACATTTTTCTGTTGTAATTGAAAATAACATTGTGATTGGTAAGGGGTTGTAAAACTCTTATAGTCCCAAATGATGGCAAATCATGGAATTGGACACCCTTCACTTGCACATAATACAACCCATTAACGGTGCCCGTTCTAACTATTTTCATATATTTGTTGGTATGTTCGTCAATATTTCCTTGAAGGATAATATCAATTGGCGTGAAATCTGAGCTATTAGGTCTACCTATATCCATGGAAACTATGGCATTTTTAAATTCTTTTCTGTTCCATAACATTACAGGCCGTTCGCTAAAATCGTCATAGTTGTTTGAATCAGCAACAACTTTTAATGCTGGTATGGTCGTATCAATGATTGCCCTATGTTCTCTGTTTATTTCGGCTTCTTCTGTTCCAGCTGTAATAGCAACGCTGAAATCTAATAATGGGTCATCAAGGCCAGTTAACCCCCATTGGCTGGATTCAAAATTCCTTGCTGCTGATTGCAACACCGACGATGTTCTATCATCGCTGCCTGGGCCTGCTTGAACTTCATCTCTGGCAACGACTGAATCGCCAAATTGAATACCGCCTGCCCAAGACCAAAGATTCTTGGGATTTAAACTTGGTTTTTTATTAAAATAATATCGGTTGATAGGGCTTCCAGCCACTTCTCCGACTTTGAAAAACCAAATGTCGACCAATGTTCCGGCTGGCAATAGATCAATCGTGGAATCAAAAATTTGAGCTTGCGGGTCAGCCCCTGTTGCGGCGTTTTCGGGATTTTTATATTGCCAAACGTTAGTCGCAGTGAATTCGCTACCAATGGCTTTATGATTGTCGACATCCCACATTTTACATTTATATTGATTGGTGCTAAGAATAGTCGTTGTGTAATCTGTAACCACAGCCATTGCTTTGGTTAATAAATGTCCTTTATATAGCAATGATCCTAAAAGCCCAGGCTCCACGTTGGGGCTTAACTGGAAATCCATTTGGTTTCCATCATTGTCTTTGCCCATAAAATAAACACACTCAGATACCCCAGCTGCCCCAGGAGTAAAAGCCCAACCAATTTCAGTTTGAGCTAAATTAACGCTGTCGCGCTTGAGAACCATCTCATATTCTGCTGTTCCGGGAGCAATAGAATCGTCATAGCGTTTAAAAACTAATGAAGGATGGTTGCCTTTATTGGCAAGGCTGGCTGCTGGATCTGCTGGGTCAATTATTGTGGATTCTGGTAACAGATATACCTTCATCTCTCCATAGTGGTTGGTTCCAGGCAGTTTGCCAGAACATACTGGGGGCCTAATAGCATGCACATCTGTTTCATCTTGTACCCAAAATATTTGGGTGCATTCTTCGCATGCGCAATTCATTGGTATCGGGCTGTCTACAGTAAATCTGACAACATTGCCTATTCTTTCTAAACTAATAAATTCAGTGCCAGCTGCTAATATGATATCACCTTGTAACCAGCCGCCATCGTCTGGGAACCCAGCGCCCATAAATCCTAACACGCCCATTCTTGTTTGCAATAGCGCGTCTAATTTGCATTTATCATCAGCTGACAACAAACCGGGAGTGTCACATGTTGCCGATGGCACTGGGTCTTCTGCTATATGTGTTGCCCCATGGAAACTGGGAAATATGACTTGTGATTCTTTAAAATATAGCGCTCTTTGAGCATCATCGTACTGATAGCTTGTGATTAGCTTATCAGGTCCTTCGATTGATATAAATTGCTCGTCTTGTAATGAAGCTGACGCTGGAATTTTTGATAAAGCCATTTGCTATCCCCGACAGTTTTGTTTTCCGGTATCTATTTACTAAGTCCGAAAAATAATTAACATTAATTATAGTAACGTTACAACGTTAATTTATTTTTGAGGGTCTAGTATTTCTAAACACACAAATTTACTTTAGAACGATTGTTTGTTTGTGAAAATATCTTCTTGGCAGCACATCATAGGATTCAAGGTTTTCAGAATGCCAATTCACATCGGTTCAAAAATTGTATCAAAAATTGTATTCCCCAAAAGTCAGATTACTGATGGGGGGGAGGATCAGAAGATATGCAAAGAAGAAATTGGACGAACGAAGATGAAGCCTTATTACTAAACCTTCGTAATGACGGCTATACTTACGGAGAAATTTCGGAGATAATGGACAGATCCGAAAGTAGTATATCCAATAAATTTCAGTATATGAGATCTACGGCAAAGGATAATCTAGACTCCGAAGATTCAGATGCCCCTACGGTATCACATGAAAAATTTGAACATGTGGAAGATGATGATAATATCAACATAAGATCGGTGTCTGAAAGAATAAGAACAGTAGAGCAAGCCATAGAGCATGCTGCAATCAATACTACTGTTTGGATGGTTGATAAGGTTAACATTAATTCTTGGGAAGCTCCATCAAAAGAAGATGGTGTCACAAAATTGTGGCAAGTTAAAGTATGGCTAAAAAGGCGGGCATCTAAACCAATCACAGATGGATTAGACATATTATATAAAAGAATATTAGCCCATAAACCTGAAGTGCCTAAACGAAATAGGAAGTCAATAACCGATGACAAGCATATGCTTGAAATATCATTGTTTGACTCGCATTTTGGCAAATTAGCTTGGGGACCCGAAACTAATTCAGAATATAATATTGAAATAGCTGAAAATATTTATAATAATGCAGTGACAGATCTTTTAGATAGAGTATCAGGATATAATGTTGAAAAGATTTTGTTTCCAGTAGGCAACGATTTTTTCCATGTTAACAATTGGATTTTGACAACTGCTAAAGGCACAGTGCAAGATCACGATGGAAGATTTCAAAAGATATTTGAAATCGGCAGCATGGCGATAATCAAAAGCATTGATAAATGTTTATCTTTAGCTCCTGTTGAAATAGTTTGGGTACCTGGAAATCACGATCCAGAAACATCGTGGTATCTGGTGAGATTTATAGACGCATGGTATAGAAACATAAACGATGTGGCGATCGATAAAAGTCCTCAATTTAGAAAATATGTGAAATATGGTACGAATCTAATTGGATTCACGCATGGTAATGAAGAACCGCATAGAGATTTGCCAGCGATAATGGCTGCTGAAGTTCCTAACATGTGGGCCGATGCGCAATGTAGAACTTGGCATTTAGGTCATACTCATAAAAAGAGCAAAATGGTTCATAATATTGAAGACACTTATGGTGGTGTTACTGTTAGTGTGTTGCCTAGTTTAAGTGGTACTGATTCCTGGCATTACAAAAAAGGCTATGTCAAAAGCAATAGAGCAGCAGAGGCTTATTTGTGGCATCATGACGATGGGTATGCCGGGCATTTCAGTGCGAATGCCAGATTTAGTTAGAGGATATAATATGAATGACCATAGATTTTTCTTGCGTTGGTGGCTGCTTATAACTTTGGTGATTTTGGGCATGGCTTTTGCGGCTTTGTTTGGGATACCATCTAAAGTTTATGAAAACGATGCTACAAAATTAAGCTTTTTAATTGTTGGTATCTTTATTGTTATGTCTACACGATGTGGAATACAGACTTACAATAAAGAAATATTGCAAAATTTGGATGGTGAACTGGCTAAACAAAAAACCGATCAGTTAAATAACGCGATAGAAACTGGATGGTTTGCCAGCGACTTGTGTTTAACCATTGGTATGATAGGAACTGTAATTGGGTTTATTATGATGCTTGCCGGTTTTGGAGCCGTAGATGCTAAAGATGCAAGTTCGATACAAAATTTGATGTCCAGCATGAGTTCTGGCATGGCGACAGCGTTGTACACCACACTTGCCGGGTTAATATGTAGTTCTTTGTTAAAAATACAATATTTTAATATAGACAGTGTCAATGTGACTGAAAAATGAAAAGATCATATCATACTAACACTGCGTTTTTAGACTTATTGTTTAATTCCCTAATTGGGTTCGTAGGTTTATTTTTCCTAGCATATATTTTGGTTAATCCAAAGTCTGAAGAAGAAAAAAAGGTGGATTCTAAAGCAGAGTTTGTTATTGTTATTTCATGGGACAAAAATTTTGACGATGATGTAGATTCATATGTCCAAGATCCAGAGGGGCATTTGGTATCATTTAAAAGGAGAGAAGACGGGTTAATGCATCTTGATAGGGACGATCTTGGTCATCGAAACGATGTTATCAAAACGCAATTCGGCGAAATAAAATTTGAAGAAAACCAAGAAATTGTAACCATCCGTGGTATAATTCCGGGTGAGTATATTGTCAATGTTCATATGTATAAAAAAGTAGCTGCCGAACCCGTGATGGTTAAAATACAACTCGACAAAATGAATCCATATTCAGTAGTTGTTCAGAAAGAAATCAGTTTAAATGTAACTGGTGATGAAAAAACTGCATTTAGGTTTGTTGTTGATAAAGATGGGTCTGTGACAAATGTTAATAATTTGCCGAAATCATTAACCAAATCTGCAGTTGCAGAATCGGGGCGACCATGACAGAAACGATTGGTATTCCAGTAGCTTTTATTTTATTAACAATTTTGATATTGTGGGTGATAATAGGCATAAAAGGAAAATGGTGGTTAAAATCTTGTCTTATATCATTGACTCTTTATTTTAGTATTGGCCTATGGGTGTCGATAAATGGGTTGTTGGGTTGGCCCACAACTGATGGCCCTCCTCAAAAATTTGAAGTTCATTGGGTGTTGGTCGAAGAGCCAAATAAGAAAACCGGTGATCCTGGGGCTATTTATATGTGGGCTAGTGATATAAATGCCAGCGAACAATCTTTTTCACCTTTTGGGTCTAAAAAACCACTGGATAAGCCAAGACTTTATCAATTGCCGTATTCTAGATCGATGCATGAGCAAACCGAAGGTATACTAGAAAAATTGAAAAAGGGTGAAAGATATATGGCTACTCTTGGCGGAAAAGGCCAAGGAGATGAAGAAGGTAAAGGGGACGGTGAAGCGGGCGGCAAGGGAAGAGAAGGCGGAAGTAAAAGCGGAGCTGGGGGTGGAAGCCTAAGTCAACAACAAGATCCTGTTTTTCATGAATTACCGCCAGCTAAATTACCAGACAAATAAATAATCTGGTTTTTTGTCGTATATAGAAGTTCGCACTTGAAGCATATAATCGGGTTGATATTCTTGTTGTATTTCTATCTTTTGTTCTTTCGGGACAAAAACCATCATTTTGTTAGTTGACGATGCATGTTCCATGGCTTCTAAAACATTGGATTCTTTAAAATCTTTGTCATATATTGTTAAATTGGTCATTTGGCCATCATATGGCTCATAATCAAGATTGATAAAATCTGCAAATCCGTTATTGAGAGCATTGTCGAATCTATCATTAGGCATTGTCATATATTTAATACCTAACAATGCACAAGCTATTGCTCTATTGCCATATCCAGGGTATAAATCTAAAACTGGTCCTTTGATTTTTAATCTTTGTAAAATTACAGCATAAACAACAGGATCAAAAAGTTTTGGTCCCCATAATGCCGACATTATTCTAAACAGATTGTGGGTGTTGATAGCATAATTTTTGTTAGTTAAATTTTTAATTGCTTTCCATGTTTTTCTGGGGCTAGATAAGAAACTGGAAAGTTCTTCTAAACCAAAATAATGTTCGATAATTTTCCTGCCTGGGGCTGGTTTCCCTCCTAATCGAGGATAAACAGTAAAGCAATCGCCATTAATGTATTTTGATGGTTTGTATTGTTTCATTTTAAGCAATTCAGCATCTAGAATGTGGTTTGGATATTCGGGCCATATCCATCCTCGGTTGTTTAATAGTTGTATGAAATTTTGAGATGCTATTCTTTGTTCTATGATTGAAGCTTTGTTCCATTCGCTTCTTTTAATTGTTAAATGGCATGGATGCTGGTTATCTTGACCCATATCATTTTCATATTGATATGATATGGCTGGCACTTTTTCTAATTTGCTGTTTTCTTTATTGATTTCGAATGCATATCTTCCTTTTGCTGGTTTATCTATGAAATAATTTTCAGAAGCATATGTCATAAATTTAACATGTAAATGGTCATGCTTTACTATTATCCGTCTTACTACATTTTGGTTTTCTAAATCATAGATTAATTTGCTTACCCACAGATTTTTTCTGACAAAGCCTCCAAAAGTTTCCTTTGAGCTTCTGACTGGTATATTAAATCTATTGAGCCACGACGTAAATGTGTCTCGTGAAACGCTAGCTTTTCTGGCGCATTCAGATAAACTTAAGCCATAGTTAACATAATGTTTTCGGCACCAATTTTCATCGTAATAAATGTTAGATGATTTTGATGATTCTTTAACACTTTTAATATCAATATTGTATTTCAAGAATTTTTGTCGTATAGTTTCGTGATGTCTACCAGTAGCTCTTGCTATTTCTCTTATGCTGTGGATATGATGTTGTTGCCTAAGCCAATTTTCGTTGTCCCAGTTTTTAGGAACAACAATTGTAGAAATTTTGGGTATAGATACTCCGCTCACTGATCCGCTGGAGCCTTTGGACACACCAGCTTTCTTTTTCCATCTTCTTATGGTATTAGCAGATTTTTGTGCTATTTGCGCAAAATCATGTGTGCTTAAATATGGATATTTTTCAAACCATTTTCGTAAACTATCCGCACTTTTGGTATCAACATTAGCAAAACACACTCTATATTCATGAATATCGTCAATCATGGTTTCTATAGTGGTGCATGACTTGTGGGCGTTTGTCAGTGTTTGCGAAGTCCGCTGTAGCATTGATTTTAATTGTTTTATTTAATAAAAGGTTGCGGCAAAATGGAATTCCATCTTCAAAACGCAACAATTTGAATCCATCGGCATGCAATTCGTATTCGTCATCTAAATAGTTTTCTGCGGTGAATATGTTTTGATCGAATGTGCTGTTATCATCAAGTACATCATTCAAAGTCCCTATATTGTTTTCTTCACTAAATAGGTAAATCGCAGTCATGTCGCATATGCCGCCCGGAACGCCAGAATCGACATGATATTGATATTTTTCTTTTAATTTGTCTATTTTATTTGTGTATAATTCAAAAAGATAATCTTTGAATTTTAAAACCATGTCGTGCTTCCAGTATGATATACAACCAGAAGCGCTCCATCTATAATCATTTTGTCTTTTAGCTTTACACACTTTTCCAGCATAATTCTTTTCAAACAAGCCTTCTTTTTCTGAGTAATTGCAATATGTCATGACATCTGAATCTAAGTATACTATTGTGTCAAACATTTGCTTTTTAATAAAGTTGGCCAAAATAATCCATCGCACATAGCATATCAGTTCAAATCCATGTTCGTTGGTCGACATATGTTGATATAATTCACGAAATTTTGCGACATCGTCATGATAATCGTATAAATTATGATGTTCCACATCAATGTTGGAATTAGAGTCATCGCCAATTAGTATCACGCGATCATTAAATTTTTTACATTGCTTAACTGATGTATTAAGATATGAGCTATTTCCTTTATGAAAATAAATTATAGGAATACTCATATTGGCATTTTCTCAACGACATATCCATTGGCAGCAGGAGAATAATAAATAAGGGATTCTTCTAGTTCATCTTTACTGCTTAAATCTATATCCTCTCCTTGCTCTAATTCCCTTTTATTTTGTTCTCGTTCTAATTCAAATAATCTTTTAGCACTTTCGGTTTCATCTTGATCTTGGGTATTTTGCGCCACTTCTTCTTTGTTTTTTGTTCCAGGTTCTTCAACGTCTTGCGAATGATCTGGAGGATTTTTGGCATCTCGTTTTGCATAATGCAATTGCATGTCTTCAGGACTCGGGTCATCTTCTGGAGTAGCAGCTTCTTTTTCTCTTCTATATTGCAAAAATGCGTCTCGCGCGGCTTTTATTTCTGGCGTATCTTCTGGTTTTGGTTCTTCGGGAGGCACATCGGCTCTTTGCGCTATTGCGTCCAATCTATTTTGAAGGTTCGATAAATCATCTGGATATTTGGGTAAATCACTTAATTCTTTTTGTCTTTTTGACTTAAATAAATCGGCTATCTTTTTTCTAATCCAATCTATAGACGCCTTTTTTATTCCCTTTTTGGGATATATTATGTCTTTTTTAGCACCAGAAATATAATCCATGTTATATGTTCTATAAAAATTTTTAAAAATGTCTGGGATTAATCTTCTACCGGCCCAATATCGACCGTATAAGTTATGCGGTTTTATGATATCTGGTAAAGCTCTTTGCAAATCATTAACTTGGTGGCTTGTTAAATAATGTAAATTAATCCCACCCAATAAATTGTTGCCAGTATTTGGGTGTCTATATTTCCCAAGCATAAGTATGTCTGGGTTTGGATCAACATTAAAATTGGGATATCCGAATTTCAGCCTAGGACCTTCTCCATCTTCTACAAGAAGAGTCGCTGAAACATATTTAGCCTCTGTAGGCAACAAATTTAGAGCAGTTGATAGTTTCATGAGCTTTCATGCTCGTCCGTTTGTTCACGGCATTTTTTATAAGTTTCTAAAACATGGTCACAACCTTCCAGAATCATTGATTTTTCTTGATCTGTAAGATTGTCAGGGTCTTTTACAAGACCATCTCTATGCAACCCAGCAACATATTCTTTTATAGCTGGGTTTTCTAATCTTTCGCCAATACTCATATTGCCCACCGTTGTTTTTTATTTTCGTAGATGTTCATCATGAAGTTATTTACCAACATCCTGTTATACAATGTAATCACGTAGTCGCAAGTTTCTAAAAGGATTTGGCGATCAATATCGTCGATGTCTTCTAGTAAAGTTGTAACGGTTTTTTGAAATTCTTCTTCTAACGAACTCGCGCCCGGCATAATATCCCCTCTTATAAGCTGCGCAGCCGCCGCAATTTTAGAAAGCCCACTCGTTTGAGCCTTGTTGATGCTGACTGTGCTCAGGGTTATTTCTCTTCCCTTATCTCTCTTTGAGGCACCTACTTTAATTTCTCTTACGGTTGGGATTCCAAGTTTTTGAAATTCTTTCGTTTCTTGTGCCAATTCGTCTTGAACTGCTCTATTATTGAATCCTTGAGCTGTCATCAATTCAGTCATAGGAGGAATATATCCTGGGGATTCAGGACTTCCTCCAGAACCGCGCCTCCATATTGATTCCCATAAGACCTCTTCGCCATTTTCGTTTGTGTATGGTTCGATTTCGGGATCTTCGCCTGGTCGCCACCAACCTTGGCCATCTCTAGGAACGTCGGTGTTTAATCTTGTAGCACCTTTCCCATCGAAGTTTTCTACACCAAATGTTCTGAGAATCATTCTAAGTTCCATTGCTTTCATCCTGCCGGGAGCAATGTCTTTCATGCCTTTATGAAAACCCGGTTCTTCTTCAGTACCTTTAGCGTAGTCGTGCACTCTTTGTCTGGCTTTCTGAACAGCCACTGCGGTGTCTTCGGCATTCAGCAATTCGTTCATGTCATATCGTAAAGTAAGGTCAACCAATTTGCTTACTGTTCTCGGATCAGTGATGGCGCGTGATACAGAATCCATCCCCGTCCTACTAGACTGTTGTTTAATATTACCAGCTAAAGTTCCTTCTTCATCGCCTCCTGCTGGAACATCCATGCTTTGTATGTTGTAGTTTTTTGACTGACCCCTACTAAGGTCAGTGATAGCCTCTCCCTGACCTCTCTCAAAACCCAAAGTCCCTTCAGACTCTGCATTTACTTTTCCAATAAAGTCTTGGATGCTTTGTCTAGCATTAGATATGCTATCTTCATCATTGCTTTCTAATGC
>Ga0114934_10000570_pt1 | contig 23505 bp, 24 predicted proteins | sample 4SBtaG_2_FD_99695 | JGI IMG/M metagenome (GOLD analysis project Ga0114934, IMG submission 99695) | Deep subsurface microbial communities from Kolumbo volcano to uncover new lineages of life (NeLLi) - 4SBTROV10_white metaG | ecosystem: Environmental > Aquatic > Marine > Volcanic ...
ACTAATGCTGCTATCCACATTGATTCAGATTACACCTCAAACAAGTTGGTTGTAGGGTCTGACGCAGTGTTTGGTGAAAGGTGGAAAGGCGACGTTATCTTTGTCGGCCTGACTGATTTTGCCCACCCAGACTTCGCCAAGTACCAGTACGGGGTGATGTCGAAAGGAATAAAGGGAGCTTTTAGTCAGACCGTTGATAAGATAGTTGAATCAATAGATAATCCTCCCACCACTACAGTCTCTGATGACACTAACCCCTATAAAGCAGGGAAAACTCTTTTTCATGTCCCGTTTATTGAGGGCGAGGGTATGTCATCTAAGAGCCGTAACTTACATAGAAACTTTGCGCAAGTAATAAAGCGTGTGCTAAGCGACACGGAGCTAGGCTTGAAGGAAGAGGTTGACGGCCTAGCTTTTGATAAAGCTATGGTAGTGTTAGACGACCTAGAGTTGTTTTGTGACTTTCGCCTCTTTGAGCCTATCAAGGCGGTAGATATATTAGAAGAACTACTAATGGTTAGAGGTTTACGTTTAAGAAAGTCCGTACGAGGGCTTTGGGAGGTTATAGTTGATTCTGCCGCCACTACAGCAACAACTAAGTTCGCCTCAGGCGATGGGCTTTACGAGAATATTATCAAAGTAAATAGTATCGACTACACCTCTACGGATAAGATGATAAAAGAGATAATAGTTGAATACCGTAGGTTTATTGGTACGGATGGTGAGTCCAAGTTCCACTCTTCTACGTCTCGCCCTGTCAGTCCCTATGGCGCAGACAGTAAAATCTTCCAGTTCCCTAGTATTTATGATGATAAGACAGCAGATAAGGTAGCTGACTACATATCTAAGAAGCTTAGGTACGGTAACAAGGTGGTGACCTTTACAGCAGGCATGGAAGCTAGGAAGCTGAAGATAGGAGACCTAGTACAGCTCGATATACCTAGGTTTGGTATCTCTGATGAGGTCTTTCAAATAGATTCTGTTGTGTATTCCTCATCTCACGTACAGTTGCGCGTAGTGTCCTACAACCTGCGAACCTACGACTACGACCCCTCCCCGCTGCCCGGTATTGGCTCTGAAGCCAAGCAGGGAGCTAGTGAGCCCGTAGTAGCAGGAGGCCTACGCTTTGACTTATAATATGGTAAAATTAACTAGGAGATTAGTATAAATGCCTGCGCCTAAGATTTGCTTAACGAAAGAGACCCCCACTGTAGATTCCGGAGATAGTACTGCTGCGGCTACAGGGTCTAGCCTCAACAACACGCTATCCACGCAGCGACCTTTACGCTACTATGAAAGTTCAGTAGCGGTAAGTACTGCCACTGATGTTTCTTTCAACCTAGGGTCTGCAGTTGACGTTGGGGCTATTTTTATAGATAATATAAACGTATCTTCTAATGATATTGAAATATATGAAAAAGCTACGTCTAACCCGTTTACGGCAGGCACCCTTCTCGCTACTGTGACGCCCTTACAGGACAAAAAGACAGGCCGGTATAAATACATCTATGAGCGTTCAGCCACAACGACGCGACAGTGGTACGGCATACGCATCAAGGCCAACGCCACGCTTACGGAAGGCACCGTGGCGAGGATAGGTGCTGTGACCTTCTGCTCTAGGGCTAATTACATTGATTTAGTAGGGGGCTATCAGTACCCCATGGAATACACGGTAATTAAGCCGATGAAAGAGAACAAGTTCAGCGGAGGCTCGGTCGAGCCCGTGAGTTTGGGCTCCCGTTACGTTACCCTTCAGCTCCCTGTCGTCGATTTCTTAAAAAAGAGTCAACAGAGCAACGTATTGGACATAGTCCAGCAAGAGGTGTCCACGCTGGTGTTCTTTGAGAATAACAGCGACCTAGAAAATGTATACACTTGCTACGTTAAGTCGGCAAAATCAACTAAAATCACTTACAAATTAAAAGAAGTTCTTGCCACTAGTTTTGAGTTAATTGAAGCTATCTAAGGCGTTGCATCCCTGCCTTTTGTGTGCTATACTCACAGTGTAATTACACAAAAGACTATATAGGAGGATTAATATATGTCGACATTAAAACAGCTGTGGACCCTACTTAAGGTGCTATGGCGAACAGTCATAGGAGAGCTTGCACTCTCTAGTATCCTAGAGGTAGTTTCTGCTACTGGGAGAAAGGCGGCTGATGACCTCGCTGAGAAGGCGAAGATTAAGGTTGCTAAGTTAGAGGCGGAATACCCGCAGGACCAGCCGGACTTGAAGCGTGCAGACGCTGTTAATTGGTTGGCTGACTACGCGAGTGCCAACGGTGTTGTGGTTGCCGCGAGCGCTCTTGGCGTACTTGTTGAGCTTGCCGTGGTGGCACTTAAGACGCTTGGTGCGCAGGAGCTTGTTGAATTGCAGAACACACCCTTGCCGGGTGACCCTCCCGTAGTATAAGGAGACAATTATGCCTGTAGCGTATAATGAAGAGGTCGAAGAGGCCCAAGAAGAAGAGACACCACCCCCGTTGTGGCTGCCTCCCGGAAGCGTCAGGGCTGCGATAGCCCTATTTGTCGTTTCCTTTACGGGAGCTAGTTTAGGTCGAGGTATCGTGTTGCCCGAGTGGTGGGTTTTGACATTCCAAGGTATAGTTGCAATGTACTTTGGCTCTAGGTTTATTCCTGAGATAATTAAGAAAACTCGAAAGAGTTAAGCTTTAAACGCTTAAGTCCTCCCTTCCCTCCAGTCTTTATTAGGCTGGATAGGGAGGGGAGGCACCAGTGCACAAAGGTAAAGTTTATAGAATGATAGCTTCAATACTAAGAATAGCTGCTGCAATTATTAGTTTGCCTAGGATGATTGCCGCTTGGTGGCAAGCGCAGAGAGAAAAACGATTAGAAAAGAGGCTGATTAAAACAGAAAACAAGTTAAGAGAAATAGAGAAGAATGCCAAGGCTCAGTTGGATGCATTGAAGGCTGTACATAAGATTGAGAACGAAAGGCCTTCTATCACAGAAATCATAGAGGATTTGAAAGATGGTAAAAATAAGTAGATATATGTTACTTTTAGCGTTACTCTTTACAGGAGGGTGCAGTACCATGAGTCCTGCACTAGAAGAGATGAGTTTAGAGATTCCCAAGGAGTGTTCGCACATACGTCAGCCATCTTTGGATTTGCAGCGTGTGGAGGCTGCGTATTGTCTTACCGAAGAAGAAGTTGTGAATCTTTGGAAATACTTTAATTTAGTAAATAAGTGCGATTACATTATTGAAGAGTTGGTTAAATGAGTTTATCAATTAAGTCTACGAATAAAGACCTCACCGTTGTGCTGCCAGATATCCACTTCCCCGAGCATGACCCTCAAGCGTTAGCCGTGGCGAAGGCAGTTATTGATAAGCTTAAGCCTCGGACGGTAGTTCAGCTTGGCGACATGATTGACGCAGGAGCGTTTTCTTCTCACGCCGCTTTATCTTTCGACGAAAAGTTGGACACCTACTACAATTCTGAGATTAAACCTGCGCAGGAACTCATCGCTTTCTGCCTAGAACGCAGTAATAAGTTCGTGTATCTACAAGGCAACCATGAGAGCCGAGTAGAGAGGTGGTGTCTGAGAGCGGGCTTTAGTGGACGAGCAGCGTTTGACACGCTTGACCCTATACGTCTTTTAACTCAGGATGTTCCCGATAAGGATATAGAGATAGTTCCGTATGTTAACGTAGCTTCTCCTATATCTACGTATAATATTTGCCATGACCTCTACGCGGTGCATGGTTGGAGCTACGCTATGAACTGTGCGAAGGTCCATTTAGATAAGGCTAAGTCGGGCAGCATCGTGTTTGGACACTGCCACCGTGCGTTGTCAACAGTTACGCGAGACCCTTTTTCAGGGAAAATACTGAAGGCGTGGTCACCGGGGTGTTTGAGTAAGCTACAGCCCTTGTACTTTACGGGAGGCTCTCCATCAGATTGGGTACATGGGATGTCTCTTATCTATTCAGGAACTAAGAGTTGGACTGAATATAGCTTAGTTATTGATAGGGGGAGGGTAATCTTGCCTGATGGTAATGTAATTACTGGGTAGCCTCATATGGTAGGATTAGAGCTCTGCATATTGCTGTACTCCAATGAATTAATTATGAAAGATAACTATAACGATTTAATTAATAAGTATAGTCAAAAATACTCGGAGCATTACAAAGTAAGGATAGACCCTGTGGTTGTTCGCGCAATTATACAGACAGAAAGCTCTGGCAACCCTTGGGCGGTTCGTTTTGAGCCTCGGTTCCTTAAGTGGTTGCGTGGACGCATAAAGACCTTATCCTCATCGACTACCACTGCCGAGACGGAGTATCACTTAAGGTCTACGAGTTTTGGGCTAGGACAATTGATGGGGCAGACCGCTAGGGAGCTTGGGTTTGACGGTCCTTATCTTACCCAGCTGTGTGAGCCTGAGTTGAATATTAAGTATACCGTAAAGTATTACGGACGGCTTTTAAGAAGGTACCGGGGAGAGGTTGAATGGGCTATTTCTGCGTACAATCTTGGCTCTGCTCGTAAAACTTCTGCAGGCAGGTTTGTTAATCAGGTGTATGTGAATAAAGTACTACATCATAAGAATAAAATACTACTGGCAAAAAAGTAATGTTGATATCTATAGTAGTTCCTATTTATAAGCGGGGTGAGTACACCGACATAACTTTAAAGAACATCGAACAGGTGACGGGTGCTTGTGCGTTTGACTTTGAGTTTATATTAGTAGACGATGGTAACACAGAAGAATATTACCAAAAGCACATAAAGCCGTTTGCAGATAAGCACTCAACATCGTGCAAGGTAATTAGACACCGTATAAACGAAGGGCTAAGAAACTCCGCTATCGATGGTCTCTACGCAGTTTCTGGAGAGTATATTCAAAAATGGGACAATGACTTTTTAATTAAAGTAGGATGGTTTGAAAAGGCTGTTGATATCTTGGAATCTTATTTTTGTCAAATAGTTACACCAGCCCACGACATGCGCAACAATCACGTTAATGCTGATAGTCCGGTGGTAGACGAAAGATTAGGTGTATATTTAGTTGAGTTTATCGGAGGATGCTACTTTTTACGTGCGGACAGTATTAAAGACAAGGTTTTCGTTAGACTTACACAAAAGGATAGGGATACATGGGCCTCCGGCGTTAACGGCCTTTATATTTCTAGTAACCTGCATTTGGTAGACTTCGACGTGCACTTGTTTGGCGAGACTACTGAGTTATGGGCCGAACATATAGCGAATCCACAATATACTCATGAAATGTTTATTAAAGATGAGCATAGGGAGTATTATGAAGAGACTGGAAGAATCGTGAGCATGCTTCAGTACAAAGAAGACACTGATGCCTAACAATATCACAGCAGTACTAACGTCCTACAACAGGCCGGACAACTCTTTAGCACAACTGAAAGCTATCAGGGCTCAAGTGTTGCCCCCTGATAGGTGTATCGTAGTGCAGAATCAAGGAGAGATGCCTAAGGCTGAGTTTCCACACGACTGTGACATTTTAGACTTAAACTTTAACTCGATGTTCCATGGTAGGTTCGCAGCTGCATTGCTGGCTACCACAAAGTATGTCGCAATCTTTGACGACGACGTACTGCCCGGCCCCAACTACCTAACGAGCTGTGTAGAGGTTTCTGAGATGTACAACAACTCTATTTTGGTAGGTAGCGGTGTGCGTCTTCTAGGTGATGGTCACCATCACCAAGAGAAGTATGGATGGAACAGCAACCCTACTGATTACCCTGTGCAGGTGGACTTTGGAGGGCACTCGTGGTTCTGTGAGACAGACACCCTCAAGTACCTGTGGTATGAGCGCCCTCTGCTGTGGAATAACGGTGAGGACATAGCCTTCAGCTACCTTGCCAGCAAGTACGGCAACGTTAGTACCTACGCCCTGCCCCACCCTCCCGAAGACAGTTCCGTGTGGTCTAACATAGAGCCTACATGGGGCAGTGATGAATATGCTACGTACAAAAAGGATAGGGAGCTTCACCTTAGGTTGCGCGACGACCTCTGCAGACACTACATATCTAGTGGCTGGGATTTAGCAAGGTTTAAGTTAAACTAAAATGTTGGGCGTTATATGTGGTACACGTCCCGAGTTCATCAAGCTCCAGCCACTCCTCAAAGCGTTAGACGCTAAAAGAAAGCCATACAAGCTCATTGCTATAGGTCAGCACACTGACCTGCTCCCTGCTGACGTTGACATTACAGTAGAAGACAGGCAGGGTATCAACCGTCTCGATACAATATTCTCTACGATACTTTCATGCTCTAATATCTTTCAAGGTGTAACACAGCTACTAGTACAGGGCGACACTGCGACCGCAGCCGCTACAGCCCTAGGAGCCTTCCATCGTGGTATTCCTGTCATACACCTAGAGGCAGGCCTCAGGTCATACGACGTAGACAGTCCCTTCCCAGAGGAATCATATAGGAGAATGATATCCAGTGTGTCCTCCTACAACCTTTGTCCAACTGAAGTTAATTATAATAATCTACTACTAGAACAATCGCCTGGCGAAAGCTTTGTCGTTGGCAACACTGTCCTAGATAACTTAAGTAAGGAAGGCACATCATACGGTAACAAGGTACTTATAACCCTGCACAGGAGAGAGAATCACACATTAATCGGAGGGTGGTTCTCTAAGCTAAACGCTCTATCTAAGGAGTTTAAGGACTTAGACTTTGTGTTTATTAATCATCCTAACCCCAGCATCTCTGACAACGTCTTCCTGCTCAGTCCCTCCATCACTGTACTAGAGCCTCAGGACCACGAAGGCTTCATTGAGCTACTAAAGGAGTGTCGCTTTGTGGTGTCTGACAGTGGGGGATTACAAGAGGAGTGCTCGTGGTTGAACAAGCGTATCATCGTGTGTAGGCAGGTGACTGAGAGGACAGAGAGTCTCGGCACATCCAGCATACTGTGCCCTGTCCCCGGACAATTGCCTAATATCTTTAGGTACGTTGCAAAGGACTATAAGATAAACTACCCCTGTCCGTACGGACAGGGGGATACTGCTGAAAAGATTCTAAGTTTAGGTATCATCTAGCAATAAACTCTTTAAACCTTGTCTGGTGAAAGATAATCTGGTCTTCGTATCCGTTGTCCGGGGTAAAGTACGTGCAGTGTTCCGCTAGGTCAGCGCCCACCTCGGCCACTAGCATCCTCTTGGTTTCCGGGTCGTACACTGCTATGTAATCTATCTTTATGTAAGTGAAGATAGCTGCGGACACGAACACACCTAATTGAGACCATTCGTCCTCTGTTCGCGTTATCGTCAGGGTAGTCGAGCCCTTGTTAATATTACTTGATAGTATTCCTATTTGTTTAGTGATGTTGCGCCTCTTAATGTCTACGAGGACTTTATCTCCGTCTTGGAAATAGACGTTGCCCCTGTCATCTCTGGCGAGTACACGCTGCATTAGAACTGCTCCTCTACAGCTTTCGACATGTGAGGGCATGTGATGTAGTTGTTTAGGGTAGTCACAAGGTAGTGTTTAGTTAGAATGAAGTGTGCGCAAGAGTGTATGAGCTCTTCGGGGAACCTGGGTGCCGCAGTGGCTATATAAATTTCTCCTCGATTCTCTTTAAATATCAGTAGAGGTATCTTTCCAGTATCCTCAGCATCTCGAAGGCACTGCTTCCAGAACTTGTAGACCTTACATCTCTTGTTATCGAAAAGGAAGGGGTCAAGTCTCACCTCTGCGTGAAATTTACACTCTACAGAGTAAGGCCACGGTTTATCGAAGCAATCTACCTGCCTGATGTCTGCGTGCTCAGCGAAGTTCTTACCTCGCACTGTGCCCATAGCCCCCGAGGAGGGGGTCTTAGCTAGAGCGTTTTCGTTATCGTAGTACCATCTGGCTAAGATCTTGGCTACCTCTGCTTCGAACCTCGAACCTTTCTGCTTCTGCCCACCTTTAATCATTGCCTGTTCCTCCACATTTTGTAAGCTGGATTATTCTTTTCCTTTTTTATCGTAGCTATAATTATCTTACGAACCCCTACAGGCTCTAAGTGTAGGTGACTACATACCTGTGAGAAGCAGAAGCTGGTTTGTGTGTCCTTACTCAGTAGATACTTCAGAGCGGTCTCTGTAGACGCTTTATTGATAGGGGAGGAGGGAAGTACTACGAAATACTCTTTCAAATCGGGGAAGTGTTTGCTGAGGCCGAGGTCCTGTATAACTAAGGCTAGTATAGCTACTAATAATCTTTGTTCCGGCTTGAGGGCTCTGGAAGTCTCTAATAACGCTACAGGTGTGCCTGGGGAAACTTTAAGTGATGACACTACTTCCCCTTTTAGCTTGTGTAATCAACGGTGGTATACCCTTGCCTGTCTTTGCTCACTATTATCCTATTATCAAAATAACCCTTGAGATCATTATCGTGAGTAATAATAAATATATTATTAATATTATCATTACTAATACTGGCAAGCAAGGACACAATTTTCTCCTTAGCTGTAGCGTCTAAATTCTCCATAAGCTCATCTAGTATAAGGAAATTGTTATTTAGATTGAGATGCACTAACACATCATTAAACCCTAGCATTACCGCGATGTCTACACGCCGCTTCTCCCCTGAGCTTAGACTAGCATATGAGTTGCCAGAGATATTAGTCTCAAACTTATTATCCTTAAGCCTGATGCTTATGTACGAGGAGCCTCCTAGTAACTCCTTAGCGTAGTAGTCTATCTTATCGTTAAGTAGCGGTAGCAGAGCATTAATGGTCTCCGCTTTTATGCCGTTCTTACTGAACGCTCTCTTCAGTTCTAGTGACAAGCCAAGCTTCTTCGCTATGTTATTTAGACTATCCTTATATCCCTTAATTTCGATGTCGTATTCTCGCAGCTTTTTAATATGTGTTTCTGCGAAGCTACTAACCAACCTAGACCTATCAGCCTCTTCGTACATATCTACCAGCTCACTTACTCCTGTCTCCAGCGCCGTAGTGGCCTCGTTGTATGCCTCCCACCTAGTCTTGTCTTCGTTGAGCTTTTGAAACACATCGTCTAGCTTGCTTAACTTGCTGCTGAATTCCTGCCGCTGTGTGTCCGTGACAGCCTTGTCAACGTCTTGTCCACAGGTACCACACACGTCAGGCAACTGCTCTAACGTTTTTATAGAGTTCTTCAAGATTACTCTGGAGTTACTGACCTTAGTTCGCATGTCCTCGTCAAACTCTGGCAACTGTCCTCGTGAGTCCAGCAGTTCTAAAAGGCTATTCGTCATAGTCGTAGCTTTTTCAACGTAGTCTATCTGCGTAGTCACCTTGTACTTATCTTTAAACAATTTAAAGTTGGTTAACTCACTTTGGCGCTGGGACTCTGCTGACATTAGCCTATCTTTATACACTCCGTCCAAGTTCTCAAAGCCTTTTATTGCATCTTTAGTATCACTGTATGCGACATCAAACACCTGGAGGTTTAGTAGATTATGGAAGATATCCTTCTGTCCTGAGTCAGTCATGGCACAGAACAGGGAGGTAGCGGATGGATTGAAGTACGACGTTTGCATTAGTGTCTCTAAGTCTAACTTTAAGAGAGTGTTAATGCTGTCCTGTGTTTCTGAGTTGTTCTTCATTCTACAGTCTTTGCCGTTGAAGGTAAAGAACACTTCGTTTTTAAATTTGGCGTGTAGCCGATATCTAGTTATTTTAAAGGGCACACCTCCGCAGTCTCCTGTGAGCTCAACCACGCAGTCGCGGCCTGCGATATTATTAACTACAGAGTCCTGTGTTCCGCCTGTCCCTGTCTTTCCGAACAGTGCCCACAGTATAGATAGGAAAAGGCTGGACTTACCCGCCCCGTTGGAGTCTGCGGAGTCACTCTGCTGATTATCCCCTAGAACTAGGACAGGAGAGTCATACGTGAAGTTTATCTCAGCACTCTTATATGACCAGAAGTTGTTTAACTTTAATTTGTGTAAATTCAGCATGTATTTAAGCGATTTTGTATCTCTTTAAACAGCTCAATACGCCTATTTACAGGGCAGTTGTTAATTAGGTATGCTAGGGTACCACTTTCAATAGAAATGCCCTGAGAACGCCTCCTAGCCCCCTTAATCGAGGAGTTTTCAAGGCATATTTCAAACGTAACACCGGCATCATTCAATTTCTCCAGCTGAACGCTACTGGGCACGAAATCTTGGCAAATTATCCTATAATAATCAGCTTGTTTTGTGAGGATTTCGTCCATCTCTTTATCAGACTTCACGGTGAATCTAACAAAGTTAGGGTATTTTGTAGCTACCCTCTCTACACTCCCGCTGTCCATGGTCAGCACTATAAATGACTTTTCCTGATTCTCATCACTAAAGCTGTGGTGTATCGGACTACCCACATACATACTGTTTCTATTCTTTGATAAATATTGAGGGGTATGGTAGTGGCCAAGTAATATCTTATTATACTTAGATTGTATATTCTTTGTCAGTCTTACACCTTCTTTAGTCCTGTAATCTGTATCAATCACTTTGGCGCCTGCTACCGAGAAGTGTCCGAAGAGGTAGTCAGCGGAGGTGTCTTCGATGATACATTGAGTCGTGGTGTGGTTGTGTATGTACGGAACGAAGAAAACATCTTTACCCATGATAGTTATATGGGTAGGTACACTTATGATGGTAGTATTGAGCCTCGCAAGAGGGGCGCATGCGTTAAACTTACCATCGATAGTACTCTGGTCATGATTACCTACGAGTATGTAGAAGTGAAGGTCTTCGTACGTTTTTAAAAACTGATGGAATAGGTTGTAGCTGGTAACATCTATCTGTCCACGCTTGTGAAATATGTCACCGAGTATTGCTACGGACGTTATGCCGTTTTTTCGTGCGTATACGGCTTCCTGCTGTAAGACGCTTAGAATATCCAGTAAACGAGTATTAACACTGTTTTTTAACGAGCTAAAGCTTCGCCATTCGTGTAAGTGTATATCTGCAGTTACTAGTAACTTACTCATCGTTTTCTAAATCTCGCAGCTTATATATAACACGTTGGATAGTAATATAACTAATTTGCCACCTGTCCGCCAGCTCCTTCATATTATATTTACCAGATTTAAACTCTTCATAAATACGTAGGTCTCTTCTGGATTTTAAAAAGGACTCCGCAGAGGGTACCCATATGGTTTTACCTCCAAACTCAGAGAGAATCTTTAGGGTGTTGGTGACGCCGACAAGCTTTATCAGCTTTTCATGAATCTTGCTTTGTTTCGTCCAGCGTCCCATTATAAAAAGACTTCATGTTAGGTAAATACAGTTCAGGGTCTAAGTAAAACACGTCTAAGTGAGCCTTACAGCACGTCCATACGAACACCCCGCTGTACGCTACCACGCAGTTAGCTTCATTACCATGCAGGTTTATTAACGTGTCACATACTGCACACTTTGGAGAGGTAGACATTAAGCGGCTTCTGGTGTTCGGATAAGAGACAGGCAACGGTCTTTTAACCACACGAATCCCTCTTCGTCTTCTGTGAAGTGCTTGGTCAGAGCATCCTGCCTATATTTCTTGCCTTCGTACTCCAGCCACCCTTTAGAGGTACCGAATACTCCGTTTTGTTTAGCGAAGTACAGTAGGGAGTCAACGTCGTCAATTCCTCTATCGTAGTATAGGCTGGTCAATACTTCTTTTCCCGGAGGGCCTAGCCTGTTCTTAACGATGGTAGCCTGCATCCGAATACCTTCAGGCACACCCTTTACCTTGCTTGAAAGTACCTCGGCAGTGCGCAGCTTGATACGTATGGAGGGGAAGTAGCTCCATGCGGACCCTCCAGTAGATATTTCTTTCGGCCCATACATGGCCAGAGGGTTAGCTACAAGGTGGTTGATACCTACAAAGGCAATGTTGTGGATTGAGATTTCATTCACAATCTTCTTTAGCGCACGCCTATTCATCACAGCGTTCTCTGCAACCTTCGGAGGCTCGGTAAGAGTCTTCTCAATTTCAGCCTTACTAGGAGGGACGCATGAGTCCGCGCAGATAACTACGGGAGTGTCTGGGGATATCGTTTCTCTTATCTTGGTTATCAAGTTAAACGTCTGGTTGTACAAGTCTTCAATAGAGTCAGGCTGGGAGACAATAAGCCTGTCAACATCCACACCTAACGTTGCGGCGAAGTCAGGGTCAGCGGCAGATTCTGTGTCCAACAGAACGCCTACCCCTCCCATCTTTTGTACGTTGCCAAGGATGGCGTAGCAAAAAGCACTCTTACCTGTAGCGCTTTTACCTGAGAGCTCAGTGATTCTACCTATCGGTATGCCTCCGCCTTTTCCTATAGCCTCGTCTAACAGCGTGCTGCCTGTGCTGACATACATGTTCACCCTACTGGAAACATTTTGGTCACCCATCTTTCCCATAGTACCGAACCCGAGGTCCTTTTTCATTGAGGCCACAATATTATCTATTTCTTTATTATCTATACCTTTATTTTTCATTCCTGCGTCCTTTATAGTCCAGTAACCTGCACCACTGCCACCGAACGACCAGTGACAGCGGGGCAGGCCGAGGAGATTAGTTGTCGAGTGTAGACAAAAGGTCGTCTACGTCGTTACTCTCACTCACAGCCTTAGAAGCGGCGTTACCGCTATTTACCGGAGTGAAGTCAACGTACTGACACCTGTCTGCGATGACTTCCAGTTTCGCGTAGTTAGGGATAACACTGAGGTCAGCCAGTTGGTCACTCCATGCTTCCCACCTACCTGACACGTCTTCTTTTTCATCCAGAGAAACAGAGTACGTGAAGAACTCTGCGTTGGCACTAAGCTTATTCTTAGAGACAACAATATTGTATCCATCCACCGGATGGGTAATATTTCCCTTTCTTTGAAAGAGAGAGGACAGCGCATCGCGCACCTGCTTGCCATATTGCATGACTCGAACGCCTGCTTCAGGCTCTTCCATGTTAACTACGTTGCTTATGAACTGCTGTTTAGCTCTAAGCTTCTTGGAGACTTCCATGAGGACGTCATCCATATACCTAGCTCCAGTAGTCTTAGCTTTGATAGACAGTGCACATATCGGACAGCTTCCTGTCGTCTCTGCTAAGCACGTTTCTGCAAACCAGTCTACCTCTAGGCCGTAGTTCTGCAAGATGTCCAAGTTAAAGTGTACTTTAAAACCTTGGTAATAAAGCGCCCCTTTCTCCCAAGGCGGCATAATCCGTAGAAGATTATCGCCCGCCTCGGGCTTAAAAAAGCTGGTCTTCTTCTCTTCAGCTTCTTCAATGGCTGAAATGTCTAGGTCATTAAAATCTAATTTACTCATTATTTGTATTCTCCTGTGTTGTTTTTGTGTTTTCGGTTACTGTAAAGCCTAACTCTGGATTTGCCAGAACAACTGCTTTAATTATTGGTATCATTTGCTTATCATTATTGAAGCCGATGACAGCTATCTGTGCGACCTCGGTTACCCGTTGCGTAAGTGCCTCTACTTCATCTGACAGTGTGTTGACAGATGAGGTGAGCACGCCAACGCCTACAGCAGCTGCTAAAGCTATTACTGCTACTATTGATTTAATCATATTAATTGTTTTTTCCTCTATATTAATTTATTATTTTACGGTCTTATACTACAACGTAACACGAAGTAGCATAGCGGGCCAGTATAAAATGCCCCATTTCCTTTGTTTTTTTAGTACTTTAAGTTCTTTTTCAACTATGGTGTGGTTGAACCTACTGGACTTGTAGAATATGTACTCTCCTAGTGTAATTGAACTAATTCCAAACCTGTCGCACACCTTATCAAACGCACCATTTATCTTGGAGATGTAGTGTAGCTCTCCCCTCCTAGTAAACGTATGCTCACCCAAAAGCTTCTTAAATGTCGCGCCCACTATCGTGTTGGGTAGATTCATTAGCCTCAGCTTTTTCAGCTTCCTTTTCGAAATGGTTGTCCCTGTACCAGCTTCCGTGCTTGATACGACTAATTATAGACGATATTCCGTAAGCAGGCAAGAAGAAAGGTCCGTATTTTCGGTATTGGTCTACATGTACTATCTCGTGTTCTACGGTTTTTCGTGTAAAAGCGTTTGATTTATACAAAATAATTTCTCCTAAAGTTATAGCAGTTTTGCCCATTTTTTCAAATCTCTTGTCAAACCTAGATCCTGGTTTGGCTACAAAGTGCATGTCTCCGTGTTTTTCGAAGTTATTATTACCAAAAAAGGCTTTTACACTTAACCCTACCAGAGTGTTGGGGAAATTCCATATTCTTTGAAACATTTCTTTCATCTAGTTCTCCTCCTCGCTTGTTATTTCAGGGTGTTTTTTTATCTTCTTAGTCCGAACTAAAATCACAGTGGAAGTAGGCATATCCCGGAGGACTAGCTACTCCGGATACACATGTGTCAGCTGCATCCATAGCGAGGCAAGTTCCCGCGTCACAGTCGCCCGCCACTGTGCAGGTGTCCCCATCATCGTTACCTCCAAAGCATTTCTTTGGATAGGTCGTGCCGTTGCAATCGTTGTCTACGGTACAGCTGACGGTTTGCCTGTAGGCGCACCTACCATTAGTGTTAGACCCGTCGTACAATATGGTACTAAGAGAGTTGTCTTGACAGTTGGCGTTGAACGGGTCGTTAAAGTAGTCACAGTTCTCTGTCTTGTTGTTTAAGCACAGCCCGAATAAAGTTCCAGTTAACTGTGAGCCTGTGACGTTAAAGTGTATTGTATCGGTAGTGCACAGCCCCGGATTGTTGTCTGGGCAATTATTATTAAACCACTTGTTGTGGTCTATCCACTTAACCCCCCGTTCTTCTGCCAGCTTGGTAAGGTGGTTCGCTTGGTACTCGAAGTCTTTGTAAAAGTGTAGGAAGTTGACGCCTGTTTGTCCTGTAGCAATGTAGTTTCCGATACCGGGAGTACCTTGCGATTGACCAACCATGATTAATTGTATATCGTCCCCCGTGCATTGATTATTACTATCACACACTCCCATCGCGGCGTCTGCGCCTGTGTTGCACGTAGCTGGAGAGAGGCCCGTACAGTCCGCGTCCGCATCACAAGATACATTCACATCACCGTCGCAAAGCCCCCCAGTACAATCAGTAGTACTACTGCACGTTGGTTGGGCGCGTCTATCATCGGCTGTCTTTAAGTAAGCTGCGTAGTCTTCTATCAACGAACCGTGCGACATCTTAGCAGACAGGCACAGGCCATTAGGACAACCGGGAGCCGCAACACAGGCACTAACGCATCTGTGGAAGCTGGTTTCTGCACAGTCCTGCCAGACGTTACAAGCATCCCCGGTAAACTCTCCCGTGTCACACGTATTAGTGGTGCATTCATGCCTTTGTACGAACTGTGAAAACGAGTTTGCTCCCGTAGCATAACAGTCTTCATTAGAGGAACACTCGTTGCCTGTTTGCGCAGGAAAGTCTCCTGAAGATTGATTACAGTCAGTATCCGTAGGGTCACAGTACCAGCAGTATTTCTTATTTGTTTGGTCTAAGAACGCTGAGCCGCTGTGCCTATCGCAATCGCAGGCGTTACCAGAGTCTGCGTTGCCCGGTGAATGGCAAAATCCATCTTGGCAGGGCACTTCACAGATACTTTGCGCACCATTCCTCGGGTCCGTAACACACCCACCAAACCTAGTATCTGCAGAGTCACAGGTGTCACCAGTACAGTCAGCGTCAACAAGACAGGCCTCCCCCGCTTCCGTAGCTAAAACTCCGCAGTATGCTGGACCTTTGGGGCAGTCAGCGGAAGTAGTGCATGTAGTTTCGGTGTAACAGGATTCCCCGCAGACAATACCCGTTGAAGTTGTTGTACAGCCCTCTGAAAATCTGGCGAGTTGAGATGTAGAACTATTGATGCCAATACCTATTAATAAGTAGTCACAACCCCTACAGACTGTCCCGTTATCGGGATTTGTAGTTGTGGGGTCACAAAGCGCACCAATTTTAACGTTAGCGTGATACGCACCGTCTGACGGCTCAATACCGTCCATGAGTTGCTCGAAATTATCCCTAACATCTTCTGAAGTAATACTGCCCCTAGTGTAGAAGATAACATCGTCAATTCCTCGTATTTCAGACATAACTGCGAGATGTAAATCAGAGGGTGAGTAGGTAGAATCTCCGGCCATACAAAAGGTCTTCCTGCCATCTTCATTTGCGTCCCTAAGAGTATGAGGAAACTGTTTCTTAGGCGTTTGTACTATCAAGCTGCCCAGTACAGCTGTAGCATGGGAGGCTCCCGGCGACCCTGACTTTGTGTTTTCTATGTTTAGCCCAGTGTTGGCCCAAGACCAATTGAAAGCGTTTGCCGTACCTGTTAAATCGTTTGTCCACGTAGGGTAAACGCATGTACCGCTGCAGTCAGCATCAACGGTACAAACAGTAGTACCGTCCTCACTACACATCCTTTCGCTTAAACTAATACAATTACCCGAAAAACCTCCGGTACAGTCTGTGTCAGTCTGGCAATAAGTAGTACCATCTCTACACACGCCTGCGGGGGGGTGCTCTGTGAAAACCCTACCTATTACGCCTATTTGATTTGAAACCATTTTAGTAAGTAAGTCATAAGTATCACCTACGGCGCAATTCTCTTCTGATCCTGCTGTGCAGCTATATTGGGAGTTAGCTGTTATGTTTGCTTTTATTATGCTGCTTTTAACGTTTTTCGTGTTTCCCGTGTTATTGGAACTATTAGGCTCGGTAGCATCCTCGACGTTACATGCCGCGCCACTCCACCCCCACGGACACTCGCCGTCATCTTGTCCTAGTACTATAAACTCTACACCCATATGTGTATGGGCAGACTGTTGACAGTCTGCATCAGCGTAGCAAAGTACAGATTGTAGTGCAGAGCACTGTCCGGGGTATATAGCTACGCCGTTGCAGGCGCCCCCACCCGCGCAGTTGGAATCTACAGTACAAGAACTGCCGGGTTCACTACCTCCCGTGCAGGTTAATGTTATTAGTTCAGGGTTTCCACCTCCAGACGGGCACGTGCCTGTTCCACAATCTGCGTCTTCGACACAAGATACTCCAGGAGTGCCTCCGCCGACGCAAATAGGGCCACACGGGCTAAAGTCCCCGATAGAATTTAAGTTAAAATCGCTCATTTTTAGTATTTGCTTGTCCCCTGAGGCGGCTTCTTTTAGACCGACACGATTACTTATGGGCAACAATGATGAATTTATAAAGCTTTCTTCTGTTGCAGCGCCTGTAGCTCCTATAGTTATTTTGTACGGACTAACCAGGTCGCAATACCACGGGGAACCTGCCGCTGAGCAATCAGTAGATTCACTAGCCGTTTCACACTTCGAGGGCGTATCTAATTCATCTAGCGTATCTGCGCACCACCTAGACGATGTAGTTGTTTGGGGGTCTAGATCCCTAGAGTACCTCAAATCATCGACGCATTGAAAGTTAAAATTAGCGGAGGTCTGAGTCTTAGTCTCGTTTGATGGTGAACAGCCTCCTAATGGAGACCATTGCGTATGCACCCCGCTTGGCTCGTAATCTGGGTATACTCTTTTGACAATCATGTTTTGTACAGGGGCAATAGAGGAGGTTACTGCCGCCCAATCATCTACAAACATGGTGTACTCTCCCGGTCCTGTTAAACTGCTGTAGCTAATGGTGCATGCGTGGCTATCGGCAGTACAAGTACCTCCTCCGGCAGTACACGTTGATGATTCATCTCCACAAAAGTTACCGTCGTCAGTGCCTCCAACGCATGTTTTACACACTGTTCCTGCAGCACCGAAGCCAGAGGACGTACATATCTCTCCCGTATCTGGACACCTACCAAGTACGTTGTGCGCCTCTGTGTGGGCGTCTTTAAATCCTACGTATGTGTTTATAATGTTAGGGATAGGGCTGGCGTCACAAGTTTGAGCGATACATAGGGGTTCGACGTTACAAGAACCACTGCAGTCTGCGTCAACGGTACAAACAGTGATGCCATCTTCGCTGCAAAAATTCCAAGGCATACCTGTACAGTCTGCGTTGTTTACGCACCTGTTATTACTAGTAGTAGGAGAGTAGCCCGAAACTCCGTTTAGATTAGTGCCTGTCCGTGTGTATTCAAACCACCCATCACACCTACCATCATACGTGCTTCCGTCTACAACTTCACAGTCAGCTTGAGTGGCACAGGCCCATCTATCCTCTGTACACGTGCCTGTTTTTATGGAGGAACTACCTGCGTTATTGCCGTCTATGTAAAGCTCGCAATATAATGTGTTATTACTGTGGTCTTCCGCTATAGATACCTCCACCCATCCCTTTTGAGTAACGGCGTCACTCAGTCTAACTTCCAGTATTGAGGACCCATAACTAGGGGAGGCACATACAGCTTCTCCTATTGTAGTTTCTGCGCAGGTGTTCACGGAACCAACCACACACGTGGTATCCGGGTTCCTAGACCCCAAATCACATATGGTAGGAGTCAGCCCAGATATCAATGACAACTGGAATTCACCGTTAGTAATGTTTTTCTCTGCCTTTAACCAACACCCATATAGCGGATGAGAATCAGTAGTTGACAAGACATTGCTGTCATCTAGTAGGTTTCCCATGATATTCTTACTCACTACTGTGGCTTCAGTAGCAATTGATTTGTCTACGTTTAATAGAGTAGCGTCGATAACACTGCCCGGGCCAAAACTGTCTAACCAAATCGTTGCATGGGTAAACAGTTTAGGAGTACTGTCCACTGCCTTTTCTATGTACGTCGTAGAACTATTTCCAGCATCGAAAACACAGTTTGCTGCTCCCCAGTATCTTTTTATACTAATGGAATCGTTGTCCGCCTCGTCAGCAGCAGTTAAGTCTAACGTACCTGTACAAGCAGGTGTAGTGTCGCACAGTGTAATTGTGTCGCAGAGGGTGGTGGTAGTTGCACACGTTTTTATTTCATAGCTTGTGTTTTCGGCAAGGCTGGCTATTCCGTCACCCGTGGAGTTGGTAACACGCACAATGTCGCCTTGTGAGAACGTAAAATAGTCTTTGGCAGTTACATCATTAGTTCCAAATACATATGCGGTGTTGTTGTTGGATAGTGCCGTGGAAAACAATATTTGGTCATTTGAGGCTGTAATGCCTTGTGTCATCGGACTGTCGGCCAACCCCCTTACCTCCGCGTATGGGCAAATTCTGCCTTTGAAAGCGTCCCCCAGCGCATGCGAATACGGCTGATTAGCTGCCGTGGAGCGAGCAACATGGGTGCCTTGTAACTCTACACGACCATTAGAAGTTAGTTTCATAGTACACTGACTATCGTAATGAGACGGCATAGGGGCAACTTCAAGGCCCGCCGTATCTACGTCTTGACACGTGTACCCCAATCCGGCAAGGCCGCCCTCAGTGCACTCCGCATCCTCTACACAAAAATCAGTATAATGATTACAGTCTTGGGCGCTATCTTTGCACGTTTGAACCTCGTGCGGTTTACCCGTCCACCCCTCATCCGGGTCTATGGGAACCGGAACACACTCCAACCCGGCTTCCCCCCCTATACAATCGCTATCGCCCGTGCAAAGGCTTCCGGTCATGCCGCATCTCCAAGTGCCAGTTATAGAGGAGTTAAATCCCGATCCCTCGTAGTCCCCTCCTACCCCCGCCAAACAAATCCCTCCTCCGGTGCAGGCAGTACTATCGTCACATATTTCACCGGCACGAGAACCCCCGGAGCATACAGTAGGTAGCCACGCGTTGGTGGGGCCGCAGTTGGGAAAACAATTCTGTTGCTTTTCTTGAAATAAGCAGTCATAATTATATTCGGGGTTAGTGCTGTCAGCACACCGCCATCTATCTCTCATCCTGCTGCCAGATTTAGCACAGACAGAGCGCGGCATTATTTCGATACTACGAACATAGTCTATGCATTGGTCAGATGTAGTACTGGGCAGGATGGCGGGGCAGTCTGCGTCAACCACACAGGCTTTGTTAGTTGTGACCGAGGAACCTAACGTTACTCCGTTCAGCTTGTCTGCATTGCCCATGTAGCATTCGGTATCATGCGGACGTCCGTAGACATCAAGTATATTGTCTATTAGGTTACTGTACAAAGGATGACTTTGGTCATTAAGATAGGGATTTCTAAATCTGTTAAGGTTACAATATTCAAATCCATCTACAAAGCCTGCTGACGTAGCGAATGCCGAAGTCGATAAAAGTACAAGGCTTAGAAATGTTGCAACTATTAGTGGTAGACGCATTTTATATACCCCCCCACATTGGTTATTACTCCGTGGTTTGCTGGATTAACTAATACTTTAATTTCCATAGTATCTCCAGCAGCGTAGGTAATAGAGCCCGTGCTTGTTACTTGGCAATTCGCAGGGTTGGCAGCGCAAGTATGCGCGCCTAATCCTTGGTCGGTATTATCATCACGAAACATTATGCAGTTGAGGGAAGCCCCACACGTCCCGTTTTTACACACCTGAATTTCAACGCCCGTGTCCTCGGTTAGCTGTACATCGTCTTTTAAATTACAGAGCATCTCTGTACATGTCATTGCGTCAACCCACACAGCCTTGTTATTAGTATTCAAACTCGCGGTGCCATTTGTTGCGCCTGCTTCATCATAATGTAGGTCGGGAGCAATATATTTTGACACGTTATATCCTTGGGCATTGTTGGGTAAAAAGGTGAAGTATTTAACCCTGAGAGGCTCCCACATAGGAGTACTTCCTTGGCACACCTCTATCCAATTATCATCAGTGTCGTAATACAGGGCACCTTCAAATGCTGCGTTACAAGTAGCAGGAGCACTCTTGCCAACTATCCTAGGGTACTGCATAGAACAGGCATCGTTAAGTGCATCGTCGCAGTCTAGCATATTTACATTGGCGCTTGTTTGTAGTAATATATTTGTGCCGGCGTTAACAACTTCTATCTCTAGGTTATTATCTAACGAGTTTGCGTAAATCCTAGCGATATTGGCGGCGTTTGAATTTGCAAGATGAAGTGCAGCGCCAAATTGCCCTGTGACCCCCTCTATTACTACTTGAGATTCTCTAAATCTTAGTATTTTGTCATCCGCCGAGTCTATGCACAGCGAGGAATAAATAGTCTCTTCATCGTCAAAACGTAAGCACAAATCTTGCGTACCATCGTTGTTTCCTATGTCTAACTCTGAGAGCATTGTGGCACCATCAGTTATAAGGTCAACTTGTGTCCACAGCCCGGTTGTAGGCAGTTTTAATTCAACAGCGTTGCTAGTGGCGTTCATAGGTACCGTGTCCCCTTCTACGTACACTTGAGAATCTAGGACGATAGTACATTCTTCGTGTGTGTCGGGGTCGGCACTGTCGGCACAAGCAACGTCATGGTACACTCCAAACGTAAACTCGTTTACGTCAGTGGTAGCTGTACCGGAGACTTGGCTGATGATAGTCATGTCTATAGTGGGGTTACCCCATTCTAATTGTCCCGTACCGGGAGTAACGACTAGGAGAGCCTCGCCTATAGTAGACGTCCCTACGTCAGCAGGGAGTATTAGAGTATGCGCAGCGTTAGAGGTGTGAGGCTTAACAGTAACTATGGTGCTGTTATCTTCAAGGCGCAGTTCATCGGTCTTAACATGCCCCCCGGATACGGTTTCTAGTTGAGGTACGGTAGAGACATGACATGTTGTAGGAGAAAAGGCTACACAGTCAGTAGCTGCCGTAGCAACCGTGCAGTTTGTTACTCCGTCCCCTTCACAAACACCTTTAAGCATATCAGCATCGACATGGCACTCTGTAGTGTCAGACCCACTGTTGAAGCAATGAACCAAGTCCCCTGTCATTTTTAAAATACTTCTGCCTTCTACGGGGCTAAGAAGGTCTGTAGCTTCATTGTGGATGTAGTGTCCCCCCGCACCCTCTAGCTCCCACGAGTAAACGTCGGGACCAGTTGAAGTATGTTCACACACTTGTATTTGTTGGTTTTTATTACTCCCAACAGAAGCTCCGGACACAAGAATAATTCTACCGAGACTATTTACGTCACAAGTTTGCCCTGCGTTAGTAGTCATAACTGGAAGCATTAATTCGTTTGCGTCGTTGTTATCTAAGTTCAAAATTAGAGACACGGGGCTCCACATCCCGGTTGTAGGTAGTTTTAATTCAACAGCGTTGCTAGTAGCATTCATAGGTACTGTGTCCCCTTCTACGTACACTTGAGAATCTAAGACTATTGTACAGTTCTGGTTGGGGCTGGCACCTGCACAAGCAATATCATGGTACACTCCAAACGTCAGATCGTCTACGTCTAGGTTTATACTTCCGCTTGCGGCCTCAATTATATCTACTCTCTCCGATGTCTCTACACCTGTTGTAGCATCTATTTTTATAGCTTTTAACGCGTTGTCTGAACTTAGGGTGACACCAGTACCTCCTACTATTTTGATTAGGCTCTCCACGCTTACGGCCTGCACGTCGGCAGTGCCCCAGGTAAATCCAGAGTCTGCGTCGTTTATGTCAATTGTTTTAAAGTAATCAAGACTAGACAATCCATCTAGTAAGTTTAACTCTGTTGCTGATGCTGTTAGTAGCGTACCGTTAAGTTGAAGTCCCCCATCAACTAGGTCATGAGAGGCTATGTTTAGTATATGGTTCCCTCCCGCTGTTCCGACTAATAATGTAGTTCCATCAAAAGTTAAGACGGCTTCGGCGTCCAGCTCAGTAGTCGTGGTTCCCACGGTTACTAGCTCGTTTACTGTAGCATTATTGAGTGCAGTTATTACGCCCCCACCCCCTCCCCCGCCGGATACTCCTACCCAAGCAGGCGTTCCGTCGTCCTCACAGACATATAGAGTGTCTGCGTCATCCTCCCAGCATAACTCTCCATCATCCCCCGCTACACAAGCCAACGCTGTACAATCCGTAGCGTGTGTCTGGATGGATAGAAGGGTCTCGTCGATGTTGTCTCGGCCTATGAGCCCGTATGCAAAGGTTGTTCCTCCAGACGCAACTGTGACTACGTAATTTATAGTGGATGAAGACAACGCTCCGTCATCTAGTTGACTAACGCCTACAATACCTTCTGCGTCTTGTAGAAAGCCATGACTACCTGTAATTCCTAGTAAAGTTTCTATCTCGTCTAGTACACACTGAACCTCGTTCCAGTCCGTAGCCGTAACTAGATAGCTAGTAGCTCTTTCGTTAAATATATCAGCAGAGGTAGGGTATGAGCAGTGTGTCCCCAGTTGGGCGTCTGCAGGTGTAGATAAGAAAACAAGCAGAGTTGCGAGAAGTGCCTTTTTAAAATAGTGTTTCGTTTTTGTCAACTAAGTTTTCCTCGTGATACCGACTGAAGGCTAGGCTTTTTAAGGCGTCTTTGCGGTGTATCATCGCTTGGACCATGCCTGACAGGACTTCTTTTTTATGCTTGAGAGTTTGCTTTTCCTTTTTTAGTTTCATGACAGTGATATCAGCCGCTAAGCTTTGCTCTATTGTTTTTTCGGTAAGCTTTTGATTAGCTTCGACCGCTTTTTGTCGCAAGTTCAAAGCCTTCTCTGCCTCAACCAACTCAATTTCCTGGGACTTAGTATCCATCAGGAA
>Ga0114934_10000571_pt1 | contig 23459 bp, 22 predicted proteins | sample 4SBtaG_2_FD_99695 | JGI IMG/M metagenome (GOLD analysis project Ga0114934, IMG submission 99695) | Deep subsurface microbial communities from Kolumbo volcano to uncover new lineages of life (NeLLi) - 4SBTROV10_white metaG | ecosystem: Environmental > Aquatic > Marine > Volcanic ...
GCTCGAGCACCTGCGACAGGCGCAGCAGTCCGAGCCACGCGTAGGGACTCCTCAGGGAGAAATAGACGTCGAGGCGATCCCGTGGCATCGAACGAATCTTGCTCTTCGTCCTTTGTCCTTCAGCCGGCCAACAGCTTGAGTACGTCGTCGGTGTGTGTGGTCGGGTCGACGTCGGCCAGCGAAGCAACCACGATTCCCTTCTCGTCGATCACATAACTTATGCGGGCCGCCCAACCGGCCTCCGGCGCGTCGCAAGCCCCCAGGGCCAGGCCCACCTTCCTGTCGATGTCTGACAGCAGCAGGAAAGGGTAGTCAAACTTCTCGGCGAAGGCCTTGTTCTCTTCGACGGTGTCAAAGCTGATACCGAGTACGGTTACGTTCTTGTCTTCAAATTCGCGGATTCGATCACGGAATCCGTTGCCCTGGATAGTTCAACCGGGGGTATCGGCCTTCGGGTAGAACCACAGTACCACCGGCCCGCCCCTGAGCGCAGACAATGTGACCTCGCTGCCGTCGTGGGCGGCGAGTGTGAAGTCGGGGGCCTCTGTCCCCGTCGCGATCATGTTGTTTTCTGCTGCCATGGTCTTGCCTCCTCGTGCGGTTGCCAGAGTCTAGCCCCGGAAGGCGGCTATGGCGAGTAACCCCTGGGGTTCAACGCCCCCCCCTTCCGGGACCTCGCCGTCCGCTCCTGGTACCTGCGACGGCCTGCTCTAAGGGCTGCGTTGACGGCTGACTTCAGCGGGAAAAACCCGGCGCCACGTCTTTCCCCTTGACGAGACCCCCGGCCGAAGGCTAGGTCTAGAGAGGAGCCCTCTGCCCGTTCGGGGCTGGGGTTAGTGGACAGTGGTGTCAGCGATTGCCAGGACAAGGGGGCTGATTGTGGTCCTGCTCGCGGGCTTCGTACTGCCTGCGACGTCCGTCTACGCGGCTGTCGACTGCACGAAGGAGCGGCTGGCAGCCGAGCGCGGCTGCGCGGTGGGACTCACCCGTTGCTGGCTCAAACTGGTGCGGGCCGACCTCCCCGAAGAGTGGGCGCTGTGCCGGGCCCGTGCGATGGTGGAGCGCGACGAGCGGGTACTCACCGCCCTGCGCACAAACGGATCCGATGGCGTTGCCTGCGCGGCACCTCTTCTCCAGGGGAGGGCTGCCCGGGGCGGAATGGATCAACTCCTGGGCGAGGTCGTTTTTTCGGGCTCACCCGTTGTTTCATCGTGTTCGACTCGCAGGGTACGCGCTGTCGGGAGTTACCTTCGCCGCAATCTTTCCTGCAGCAAGCGTAGCCTGGGCGGTGCAAGCGCCGGAGCTGAGCTGGCCTGCCGGGACAAGGCAGACGATTCGCTGTCGAGAAAATGGAGCAGGGCCAACCGCAGGGGCGAGTGTCTCGCGCTTGAAAGCTCGGTGGCCAGGAACGGGGTAGCCTTGCTGGTGACCGACGGGTTGCCTCTGGCTGGGGCCGAGTGCGGCGACGGCCTGCTGCAGTCCACCGAGGAGTGCGACGACGCCAACCAGGCTTCGGGCGATGGCTGCAGCGACGACTGCCGTCTTGAGCTGTGCGATGGCAATGACTGCGGCTGGTGTCCGTATGGCTCGTCGTGGGTCGCCGGTGCATGCCTGTGCGGAGCCGGCTACCAGTTGCAGGGCGGACTCTGTGTTGATGTTGACGAGTGCGCCGCGGCCAGCCACTCGTGCGCGGCCTACGCCGATTGCGTGAACACGGACGGCGACTACTCCTGCGCCATAGCGTGCACTGAGAGTTCGTTCAGGCAGGCACTCGACGACTGTGGCGGTGACGCCCGCAGGATAAGCTTTGACTGCAAGGGCAAGGTCATCAAGGTGTCGGCGTCAGACCCGTTGCGGAAGGTGGCCTGCGACGGTTTGCTTGTCGACGGTCTTGACAGCGGCGTTATCTTTCAGCTCTCGCCAGTCTGCGGTGGGGCCAACAGCTGTAGCTCTGATAACGCCGAGTCACTGTTCCTTGACGTGCAGGGTAACGACAACGTGATACGTCGCCTGTCGGTCAGGGGTTTTCACGACGGCGTGCACGTGGCGGGCAGCGGCAACCTGCTCGAAGAAATGGCTTTCAGCGACAACTGCGACGACGCTGTCACCACCATGCAAGCGGGCGTGGGAAACGTGTTCCGCGATGTATCGGTGAACGGCGGCTGCGACAAGTGCCTGCAGCTGTACGGCGACTCTTCTCTCGCCGTCGGCCAGGTCGGCGAGCCGGGGCACTACAACGCCGTGTTCGAGCGCCTGTTAGTAGGCAACTGCGTGCAACCGATCCGTACTACTGCAGGCGGGCGGTTTCTTTTCAGCGACAGTGTCATTGCGGGCTCCCGGAGTGATCGCTGGAGCTGCGACGGGCCGCGTTTCAGCAGCGGTCCCGGCGACGGCCAGTCGGTGTATCTCGACGGTCTGCTGCTGGCTAACTGCCGCCGCGGTTTGAGGGTGGGGGGCGAAGTCGGGGCCGTCGTCAGCAACTCGATAATCTACGGCTCGGAGCTGCGGGCGGTGCTGGCCTCGGCCGATTCGTCGCTGCTTATTGCCGACAGCATGGTCATCGATAACGGTGGCGGGGGCTCCGCCGAAGCTGGTTTCGGCGGCGTTGCGCTCGTGGATAACGCCGCTGTTGATCTCGGCGGTGGCGAAGTCACCGTGGACGAAAAGTTGCAGGGCAGCGGCGGCGGCAATCTGCTCTGCCGCAACCGTGGTCCGGCCGGTCAACTGCTCGACCTGCAGAACAACGGGAGCGCGGGGCAGGTCGTGTCGGCCTCGAGCAACCTCTGGTGCATAGATCCGGTGTCCAGTGTTGAGGGCGCGGCGGTCGTGGAGCCCTGGACCGAGGTGGCCTCGCCTTAGCAGGCTGCCAATCGCTGGTCTTCGACTTCAAGCTGGATCGAGAAAGCGGCAGCGGCTACAAGTCCCTGCCGTGTCGACAATCGAAGTAGACAATCCAGCCACCGGCGAAATCGTCTGTCGCTTTGGACTGGACAGCAGTGAATCACTGGAAGCGGCGCTGGCCCGCGCGGTAGTGGCTGGTCGTGAATGGGCCGCGCTGCCGGTGGCCGCCAGGGTGGCAGTCTGTGAGCGAGCCATCGCCGGGATGGAGCGCGACAGCGATTCCCTGGCCGTCGACATAAGCTCGCAGATGGGCAAGCCCCTGTCCCAGGCCAGGGCCGAGGTCGCCACCAGCTGTGCGCGCGCGCGTTACATGCAGTCGGTGGCCGAGTGCTGTCTCGCTGACAAGCCGCTGGAGGGTCCCGACGGTTTTGAGCTTTTCGTTGAGCGCCTGCCGCTGGGCGTGGTGCTCAACGTGCCCGCGTGGAACTACCCGCTGTTGACGGCTGTCAACGCCCTGGTGCCGGCGCTGCTGGCCGGCAACGCGGTGCTACTACGTCACTCCTCGCGTACTCCCTTGTGCGGCGGCCACTTCGAGAGAGCTTTTCTCGAGGCCGGGCTGCCGGCGGGCGCCCTGGTAGCGGTGCACGCAGACCACGAGGCCACCGCCCGCCTGGTGGCTGACCCGCGAGTTGATTACATAGCCTTCACGGGTTCGACCCGGGGAGGCCGCGAGTTGTCGAAGGCGGCGGCCGGGCGTTTCGTGGACCTGGGCCTGGAGCTCGGGGGCAACGACGCCGCGTGGGTAAGGGCCGACGCCGAGTTGTCTTCTACAGCCGAGTCTCTCGCCGAGGGCGCTTTTTACAACGCGGGGCAGAGCTGTTGCGGGGTTGAGAGGGTATTCGCGCAGGACGACGTCTACGACGAGTTGCTCGACCTGCTGGTCGCGCGCAGCGCCGACTGGAAACCTGGCGACCCGATGGACGAAGCGACGAGCATGGGCCCCATGGCGCAGGCATCGTCGATAGCGTTGCTCGAGCAACACGTGGCCGACGCCGTGGAGCGAGGGGCGCGCCTGCTCGCGGGTGGCAAGCCCGCCCAGTTGAACGGCCGGGGCAGGTACTTCGAGGCGACCGTGCTCGCCGATGTACCCGCCGACGCACAGGTGATGAAGGAGGAGAGCTTTGGCCCGCTGCTCGCCGTTGCCAGGCTAGCCGATGATGAGAGCGCGATCGCTGCCGTCAACGACAGCCGCTACGGTCTGACCGCCTCGGTCTGGAGCCGTGACCTCGATCGCTCGCGCGCCATAGGCAGGCGCCTGGAGGTAGGAACGGTGTTCCTCAACCGCTGCGATTTTCTCGACCCGGCACTGCCGTGGTCGGGGTGGAAGGATAGCGGGGTGGGGCTGACCTTGTCCGAGCTCGGCTTCGACCGCCTCACCCGCACGCGCGGATTCCACCTGCGCCTGCCCTGAAGAGAGCAGGCGCAGGCCAAAATCGGTTTACCTGCCGGCCGAGATTACGTTGGCCAGCGAGAAGTAATCTGCCGTGGTGCCTTCCTCGTCGCCCAGGTTGAAGTACCAGCCCTGCTCGCCCGGAAAACGGTGGCTGGGCAGCGCGCAGAAGGTGGCGTGCTCGAGCTGCACGTCGACCATGGTTATAGACGGGTTGTACGACGCTTCGTATTCCTGGCAGTAGGGGGCGTCGGGAATGGGGCACTTGGCGTACTTGAACTGGTTGATCCACATCTTCCACAGCTCCCCGGCTGTGTCATAGATGTCGGTGTAAGGAATGCGGTAGCTCTCCTTGTCGAGAAAAATTATCCGCTTGCCGTATGCGTACTGCGGAAGCAGCGACACTCCCTCGACCACCCATACGTCCCTGGGCTCCCAGAGGTCGGCGTGCACGAAATCACCCGATCCCTCGCCCCACTTAACGGGCAGGTGCTCTGAGTGGAAACTGCCGAGGATCTTTTTCTCGCCGAGAAACTTCCAGTCCATCCAGCCCACCTTACCGGCGTAGCCTGCGTAGCTGTCCATGTCGGTGTCCTGTCCAAACAGAGCGTCAGAACGCTGGGCCGAAGACAGCCGGCGCACGCGGCGCAATTGCGGCAGGTAGAGCCAGGTGTCGTCCTGTCGCGAAGCGTCCTTGTAACGGAAGAGCAGGAAGCCGACACCCTTGAGATCGAAGGGCTCGAGCAGTGGGTACATCGCTTCCTTGTAACGCACCTTGTCGGGGTTATCCGGAATGACGGGAAGGGGTTCAACCTCGGTGCGTTCGTACCAGGACATGCGACGGATGTGATCGATGAGAAAGTGACGTTCGACTGTCAGCGGGTGGCCGTTTCTGCCGACAGCGCCGGTGTCGCAGTCAAAGTTACGCAGGTCGAGGTCGTCCACGCGTATGGTGGCGTTGAAGTTGAACATCAACTTGGTCGCAACCGTGGGATCGTTGGTGTCAACCTGCGGAAACGGCAGCCCCGCCACGTGGTTGCGGATTTCCTTGCGGTCCTCGGACAGCTCCACCTGGGACGAGTATTTTTCGGTGGCCTCCATGAACGGAGGGGGCATGGTCACGGTTGCGTACTCACCCACGCGAATCTTCACGCCGCGGTCTACTGTCCACAGCATGGCCGGACTGAGCAAGTCCGAGTAGTCGTGGATGTTGGTAGTGTCGATGAGCAGGCCGGGCTCGGGGATTTTCTGTTCCGCGGCCGAAGGAGCCGGGGCAAGGAATCCGGGGGCCAGCAGGGTCACCAGGGCAAGCAGGCAGATGGTCTTCGCGGGTCTATTCACAGGTTTCTCCGGTTGCGTATGCCCGCCGCTTCAATGGCAACGGGTCGCCTTGTTTATCCAGCATAGACTGCCCGAATATCCAGCCATTGCAAAAAGTCAGGCCCCCCCCCTTGTGGGGCTGCCGGCTGGGTGCTATCGCAGGGGACATGGCAATTCTGTCGATGAGAAACAGGCCCTTCGACGTCCTGCTGGTGGCGTGGTTCTCGCTGTGTGCGTTTACATCCCTGGTTATGGAAATGTACATTGTTCTGGGTGTCGACCTTGCCGCGGCCACGGACCCGTTGGGGCGGGCCTGGTACTTTTATGCTGCTTCCTGGGACCCGATCTTTCTCGACACCCCGTTGTGGTTGCGCGTCATGTGCGCGATCGACGCTTTTGTCTTTGGCGCCTTCTACCCCCTGCTCGTTTACGCGTTGGTAAGAGGGCTTAACTGGATACGCATCCCGGCGCTGCTCTACTCCGCCGCGATTGTCTACTCCACGCTGGTTTACTTCGCTGTTGAAGTTATCGGTGAATCGGGGCGTGCCGACCTCCTGATGGTGTTCGTGATCAACCTGCCCTACACCGTGTTTCCGCTGGCACTGGCCTGGCGGATGAGGATGCCCGAACCCTTTGCCGTGGGCGAGGGGGCGTCGTCCAACGGCCTGGGCTTTACGCCCGGATGATGTCTGTAGAAGATGAAACGCACTGAAAAGGGAGGAACGCGATGATGGATGTATTCTGTGCGGGGGGAGCCACGGGCTGCTGCTTGTCGGTATTGCTTGCGGCGAAGGCGCTGGCCTCGGTGTTCCTGTCGGTACTGTTCCTGCAGTCGGCGATTGACAAGCTGATCGATCGAAGCGGCAACCTCGAGTGGCTTACCGGCCACTTTGCTTCGTCGCCCTTGTCGGGAGTCGTGCCCGCAATGCTCACAACCGTCACCCTGCTCGAGCTGGCCGCGGGCCTCGCGTCGGGAGCCGGCGCAGTGGTGTTGCTCGCGGGTGGCTCGGCCGCGTTGGCGATCTGGGGCGTGTTGTTGTCGGCAGTGTCGCTGCTGGCGTTGTTCTTCGGTCAGCGGCTGGCAAAGGACTACGAGGGCGCCGCGGTACTGGCGGGCTATTTTCTGCTGGTGCTGTTCACCCTCTACCTCTACTCGATCCAGGGGCCAGGTCCCGGGGTGAGCGCTTGAGCGCAACGCGCGAAGGTCGTAGCCTTGGCCGATGGCAGGTCTTAACGAGCACTACTTGAAGTTGGCGGCAGGCTACCTGTTTCCGGAAATAGGTCGCCGTGTTTCCACATACCAGGAGTCCAACCCGGCTGCTGACCTGATCCGCCTGGGCATAGGCGACGTGGTGCTGCCGCTGCCCGACGCCGTGCGCGAGGCCATGCACGCGGCGATAGATGAAATGGGGAGCGCCGAGGGGTTTCGCGGCTACGGTCCCGAGAAGGGCTACGATTTTCTTCGCGAGGCCATCGTTCGCGAGGAGTTCGCGCCCCGCGGCGTCACGATATCCGCCGAGGAGATTTTTGTTTCCGACGGCTCCAAGTGCGACAGCGGAAACATCCAGGAAATATTCTCCAGCGACGCCAGCCTGGCGGTGCCCGATCCGGTGTACCCGGTGTACGTGGACACCAATGTCATGGCGGGACGAAGCGGCGAGGCTGACGCGCAGGGGCGCTACGCCGGCATAGAGTACCTGCCGTGTACCGCCGAGAACGGCTTCGTACCCTCGCCCCCGGACAAGGCGGTGGACCTCGTCTACCTCTGCTTTCCCAATAATCCTACCGGCAGCGTGGCGTCGCACGAGCTGCTTGAACAGTGGGTTGCCTGGGCAGGCAAGCACGGCGCGGTGCTTCTCTACGATGCGGCCTACGAGGCCTTTATCACCGACGACTCCTTGCCGCACTCGATCTTCGAGATCGATGGCGCGCGCGAAGTGGCAATTGAGTTTCGAAGCTTTTCGAAGAGCGCTGGCTTCACCGGTACGCGTTGCGCCTACGTGGTTATCCCCAACGAGTTGAAGGGCGACGCCGGTGGCAGCCGCGTGTCGGTTGCCAAGCTGTGGAACCGCAGGCACTCGACCAAGTTCAACGGTGTTTCCTACGTCGTGCAACGGGGAGCGGAGGCGGCGTTGTCGCTAGCCGGGCGTGCCGAGACGAGACAGCGCGTGGACTATTACATGGACAACGCCCGCGTCATTCGCGAGGGCCTCGACAAGGTGGGCGTCACGACGTTTGGCGGGGTCAACGCGCCCTACGTCTGGGCGCGGACGCCCGGGGAAGCGTCGAGCTGGGACTTTTTCGACCTGCTTCTCGACAAGGCCAACGTGGTGGGTACACCGGGTTCGGGTTTCGGTGCCTGCGGCGAAGGTTACTTCCGGCTGTCGGCCTTCGGCATCAGCGAGAAGGTGGTCGAGGCGGTCGAGCGTATAAGCACGCGGCTGTAGCGGCCGGCTTACTACAGGCGGCGAGTTTACCTCAGGCTATCATGCGTATGCGTGCGCCGTGGGCCAGCCTGCGGTTGAGCGTGCCGCGGTAGGCGCCCGAAACCGTGCGCAATTCGATCTCGTAAGGCCCCTCGCCGTGTTGGCCGAGATGGAGGCCGAGTTCATTCTTGCTGTCCTCGCTCTCGACCAGCAGCAGCTCGGTGGAGCCCAGGCGGAACCCGGCAGTCCTCAGCCCGTCTTCGGCTATGTAACCAGGGGTTGGCCCGGCCGCGAGCGGTTCCAGTCCGCTGTTTTTCATGGCCGCAAAACGTGACCTGCTACGGTCGAGGTCGGTCACTGCTATGACCACCCGGGCGATGCCCCCCGCGCCGTTGGCGTGACGGCAGGCGTCGCCCGAGGGTGCGCGCAGCTCCCGGTCGCTCACGTCGCTCATCAGGAAGGGCAGGTCTTCCGAGCGAGGCACGGCAAATTCCCAGGCCAGGTCTCGGCCGTCGGGCAGGCGCCGGCCGCCTGGTACCGGGCCCTCGTAGAACGCCCCCGCGCTTTGGAGCTCGCCTATGGTGCGCTTGCTGTTGTCGCAGAGCAGGGCGAGGTCGGCGAGGCCCTCGGCCCGCGCGCCGTGCGCAAGAAAGCGCCGCTCGATGCGTGGCCGGCTGGCAAACGCGCGCTCGAGCAGCCCCACCCTGGCAAGGGCGCGTAGCCCGTAACGCCATGCCGCGCTCGAGAACGACAGCAGTTCGATGTAGCTGCCGTCGTAAAACGAAATGACCGCGTTGGCAGTGCGGCCGCCAGCGTGGCTGCCGCCTGCCAGGACATTGAAACCCAGTGTACGGTAGTTGTCGGTGGCCTGCTTTATATCGTCAACAACAATTACTGTGTGATCGAGGTTGAGCACGTCAGCGCAACTGCCTGAAGAAGGTTCGCATGTCTTCGACCAGCGCCGCGGGTTCTTCCATGGCCGCAAAGTGCCCGCCACTGTTCATCTCGCTCCAGTGCACCACGTTGTACGCGGCTTCGGCCCAGCGCCTCGGCGGGCGGAACAGTTCCCGTGGAAAGATCGCGCAGCCGGTCGGTACCTTGATCTTCTCGGGTAGCGCACCAAAGCGACCGGCCCTGCGGGTCTCGCAGTACAGTCGCGTGGAAGACGTGATGCTGCCGGTCACCCAGTAGAGGGTTATGTTGGCCAGCAGCTGGTCCTTGGAGAAGCGGTTTTCCACGCGGCCGTCGCAGTCGCTCCACGCGTGAAACTTTTCGACTATCCACGCCGCCAGCCCGGCAGGCGAGTCGTTGAGTCCGTAGCCGAGTGTCTGCGGACGCGTGCCCTGTATGGCCTGGTAGCCTGCGCCTTCTTCCATGAACTCTGCCATGGCCGCGAGGCCCTCGGTTTCGCGATCGCTCAAGCCCTGCATGTCGTCGCCCTCGGGCGGAGCGGCCACTACCATGTTCAGGTGTACGCCGGCGCAGTGCTCGCTGTCGTCCAGGCCCAACCACGAGGTGGCGATTGCGCCCCAGTCTCCGCCCTGGGCCCCGTAGCGCGAGTAGCCCAGGCCTTCCATGAGTTCGGCGTTGCACGCGCCTACCCGCCGGATATCGAAACCGGCTTGCGCCGGCGCTTCCGAAAAGCCGTAGCCCGGTATGGCAGGGCAAACCACGTGGAACGCGTCGGCGGCCTTCCCGCCGTGCGCGGTGGGGTCGGTGAGTGGGCCGATGACGTCCATGAACTCCAGCACCGAGCCGGGCCAGCCGTGGGTGAGTACCAGCGGCATCGCGTCGTCGTGTGGCGAGCGTTGGTGGATGAAGTGCTGCCGGCGTCCGTCAACCAGCGCGGTGTAGTGGTCGAAGGAGTTCAGGCGGGCTTCGACCGCGCGCCAGTCGAAGTCGTTGATCCAGTAGTCGACCAGCTCGCGCAGGTAGCCCAGCTCAGTACCGTAACTCCACTGCGCGTCATCGAGCTGGCCAGGGAAGCGCGTACGCTCGAGCCGCTCGCGGAGGTCGTCGAGCACCGCCTGGTCTACGTCGGCCTTGAATCGTTCAACGTCCATGGGTCAGCCTTCCATGGGGTAGCGTAGTTCGCTCGTGATGCGGTCGCACTCCGCGAGAACGTCGAACGACAGGGTGACAGCGGCGGCGGCGAGGGTGTCGTCGAGCTGTTCGACCGTGGTGGCACCTATTATTGTTGAGCCGGTGAAGTCCTTCGCCAGGGTCCAGGCGGTCGCCAGCGTGAGCGGCGCCATGCCGGCCTCCTCGGCCACGGCCGCCAGGCGGCGCGATGTCTCGAGTGTATTTTCATTCACGAAACGCGCGGTCATCGCGGCGCCGCGCATGGCGTCCTCGCGGTAGAGACTGAAGCGCGCGCCCTTGGGCCAGTTGACGCTACCGTCCTTGCCGCCGTCATACTTGCCGCTGAGCACTCCGCCGCCGTTGGGGCTGTAAGGCAGCAGGCTCACGCCCTCGCGGCGGCACACCAGCGCCAGCTCGTCTTCGAAACGGCGGTTGACCAGGCTGAAGTTGTTCTGGATGGTCTGCATGCGCGGCCCGCCCGACATTTCGGAGGCGGCCAGGCTCTTCATCAGGCCCCAGGCATTTTCGTTACTGCAGCCCACGTAGCGCACCTTGCCTGCTTCGACCACCCTGTCGAGCCCCTCGAGCACTTCGTCGAACGGAAGTTCGTGGTCGGGCCAGTGGGTCTGGTAGAGGTCTATGTAGTCGGTGCCGAGCCGTCGCAGGCTGTCTTCTACCGCGTGCTCGATGGCGTGCCGGTCGAGCGAGGTCTTGCCGTCGCGGCAGGGTGTGACGAACCATCCACCCGAGGGCCCGGCGATCTTGCTCGCGATGATGAGGGAGTCGCGCGACCTGCCTTTCATCCAACTCCCGAGTATCTCTTCGCTGCGGCCGACCCACTTCGCGTCGGGCGGCACGGGGTAGATCTCGGCGGTGTCATAGAAGTCCACGCCGGCGTCGAGTGCGCGGTCGAGTATGGCACGGCTGACCTTCTCGTCGGCCATGCTGCCGAAGGTCATCGTGCCCATGCATATTTCGGACACGGTGAGTCCTGATCTTCCGAGCCTGCGTTGTTTCATGAGCGGGATACGTTCCTTTGGTGGCAAAAGGACCAGGGCAGTCCCCGGCCAGTGGGGCAGCCGTCAACGCGCATCAGTCTGCTACCGGTTCAAGCCTCAGGGTGAGAGGGTGGGGGAAAAAACGTATGAGGAAGTCGCTCGGGTACTTACCTGCTATGACCGCCGCTACTTTCTCGGCCATGTCCGGGGCTGGGGTGCCGCTGACCTCGTACTGCGAAGCGGCAACGCGCAGACCGAGGCTGTCGGCCGTGTTGCCGTTGATACGGTCGGCTGCACGTCCGCCGAGGCGCACGTAGAGCTGGTTGTCCACGACGGCCAACCATACCTTGAACCAGTGCTCGCCCTCACCCTCGCGCTCGGTGCGTAATTCGAGGACATCGCGGTCGGCAAACTCGGCGGGGTTCCAGTCGTCGGCCGTTGCCAGCCCGGCTCCAAGGGTAGATGTCAGCAACAACGAGACGAATATCGGCAGTATTTTTCTCATGCCGCACCTTTCCACGTGGGCGATGTAGTGAAAAGCGAAAGGTTTACCGGCAGCAAACACTTGCGAGGGCGCTTGCCCAGGCGTGGTCCAGCCGGGGTGCACGCGGCGGATTTGTGCCATGATTGGAGCAATGTTCGAAGGCATCAAAGGCCGGGTCAGTGGCCGGCAGCTGCTCGCGCTGTTGTTACTCGCGTCGCTGCTGGTGCGAGCGGCGGGTGCCCGCTGGGGCTTGCCCCTGCTCCTTCACCCCGATGAGAACAAGCTCATCGACCCGGCGTTGCGTATGCTCGACAACGGCAGTGCCCACCCGGGCGGCTTCCTTTACCCGTCCTTTTATATCTACGCGCAGGCCGTGGTGGCCGGGTTGCTGCGCGGTTTGTCGGCGCTGGGCGGACGCGCCGCTCCCGAGATGGCCGACTACTACTGGTGGGGTCGCGTGCTGACCGCTGTGCTGGGCACCGTGACCCTGGCCCTGGCCTGGGCCTGCGCGCGAGCGGCGGGCGCGAGGGCGTGGGCGCTGCTTGCCGCGGCGCTTGTCGCGGTGTCGGTGTTGCACCTGGGACAGTCGATGCTGATCACCACAGATATTCCGGCCACCCTCTGGGTAAGCGCCTGCCTGCTGGCCTGCCTGCGCGTGGCCCGCGGCCACGACGCCGTGCGCGACTACCTGCTGGCCGGCGCGATGGCGGGCCTCGCTGCCGGCAGCAAGTACAACGGTGGCCTGGTGGCGTTGGCACTGGTGGCGGTTCACCTGTCACGCGGGTTTTCGTTGACGGCTCTTTTCGACCGCCGCCTGCTGGCGGGTGGCGCGGCGGCAATGGCCGCCTTTCTCGTCAGCACGCCCTACGCCCTGGTCGAGCCGGGTGAACTGTGGCGCTTTCTCGTGCTGCAGAGCGACGCTTACACGCAACATCCGGGAGCCGGGACGGGAGCGGCCACGAGCTACGCGGCTTACTGGGCCACCTTGCTGCGAAAGTTCGGTGGCCCGCAGTTGTTGTTGGCGGGCATTGGCGCGGCGGCCCTGTGCATGCGCGCGGGTTCGACGGCGGCCGTGCTCGGCGGCTTCCCGCTACTCTACTTTGCTTTCATGGGCGCCTACCCGGTGCACTTTGAGCGCAACGCGGTCGTGCTGCTTCCCGCCCTGGGGGCGTTGGCGGCGGTGGGCGCGGCCACGGCCTGGCAGGCAAGTGCAAAACCTGGTGGAGCCAGGGGCGCGATGCTCCTGCGCGCCCTGTTGGTGCTCGTACTGGTGGCGGGTGCTTGGCAACAGGCCTCGCGCTCGGCCGCGCACCTGCGACTGGCACGCCTGCCCGACACACGCTTGCTTGCCATGAACTGGATGCAGCAGAACCTGCCGCGGCGAAGCACCGTCGCCCTGGAGCACTACACACCGCCCCTGGCCGCGGGGCGCTTGTGGCCAACCCGCCTGGGCTACGGTGGCCTCGTGCGCAGCGGCGGACTCGCCGGCTTTGATTACCTGGTGGCGAGCAGCGGTGATTTCGGCCGCTTTGTTAACCACCCGGAGCGTTACCCCGAGCAGGCGGCGGCTTACCAGCGCGTGTTTGCAGCGAACGAACTGGTCAAGGTTTTTCGCCCTGACTGGAAGAGCAGCAACGGCCCCGAGATTCGTGTGTACCTCACTCCCGGGGGAAGTCGCCGCGTTGAGCGCCGCCTGCGCAGGCGCTCCGCGCAGCCATCGGCACCTTGAGCCCGCGCTGTCAGCCCGCCGTGAGTTCGAAGCGCGAGTGGCGCGAGGCGTCGCCCACGAGATCCATGAACACTCGACGCTCGCTGAAGTGCCACCGACCGTCGTCGCGTTTGAATCGGTCGTGGTAGCGACCGGCGACGACCACCGTGAGCTCACCGGCCTCTACCGATTGCAGCACCGTGTAGCGTGAGCGCGCCAGGCAGCTGTCGTCGTCGAACTCGAGGATGAGGTTGCCGGTAACGTGCTGGGTGCGAGGGCTGCCATCGTAGAGTATGACCGTCGCCTGCATGATCGATAGCAGTTCTTCGCTGCCCGAGATGACGACTGTCTTCACCGAAGCAATAACTAGCCTGGTCAAACAACGCGGCGACTCCCGCCAGGTCGCCGGCGTCAAGAAGTTCGGCGTAACCGTAGATAAGCGCTTCGACCTGCTCTCGTTTTTCCACGTCCCTTTCTACACGGATGCCGTCGCGCGACACAATTACCCGGCCTGTCACCAGCCGCCCCTGCCGTTGAGTCTACTGCGCGCAGCAAGCAGACTCCGCTGATGCAGTCTTCTCCCGATCCTCGCCACCAGTGGCACGAACTGACCGTCTCGCGGGTGATTCGTGAAACCAGCGACGCTTGTTCGCTGGTTTTTGACATACCGGTCGAGCTGGCCGATGTGTTCAGCTACAGGGCGGGACAGTTTCTCACCCTCCGGGTGCCCTGGCAGGACGGTAGCCTCGACCGCTGCTACTCGCTCGCCAGCTCGCCCGACAGTGACCCCGAGCACAAGGTTACGATCAAGCGCGTAGAAGACGGCAGGGTCTCTAACTGGGTGAACGAGAACGTCGCCGAGGGTGACGTTCTCCGGGTGCTGCCGCCGGCCGGGCACTTTCATCTAGGCCACGGCGGGGCTGGCAGCGAGGGGGGCGACGAGAGCGATCTTTTTCTCTTTGCAGGCGGCAGCGGGATCACGCCCGTTATATCCATACTCAAGACGGCCCTGGTCACCGGCTCGCGCAGGGTGAGGATGCTCTACGCCAATCGTGACCGCGACAGTGTTATCTTTGACGCCGAGCTGGCCCAGCTCGAAAACCGCTACGGGGAACGTTTTGACCTGCAACGGCGCTACGACGACAGCGATGGCTTTCTCGATCTTGCGGGCGTGCGCGCGTTGGCTGCCGGCAAGGGCGACAGCGAGTTCTTCGTCTGCGGCCCCGGCCCTTTCATGGAGGTCGTCGAGCAGGGCCTGCGTGATGAGCTGGTGCCCGTGGAGCAGGTACACGTTGAGCATTTCGTGTCACCCGCCGACGTCGACGACGAAGAGCTCGCCCGCGAGCAGGCGAAGGCAGCCGAGCAGGCGCGCGAGCAGGTGGCCGACAGCGGCGAAGCGATCAAGGTAGTGGTGGTCATCGACGGCCGCGAACACGAGCTCGAGCCCGAGCCCGGACAGACAGTGGTGGCGGCGGCACAGGCTGCGGGTATCCCGGTGCCGTTTTCCTGCACCGAGGGCTACTGCGCCTGTTGCATGGCCCAGCTGGTAGAGGGTGAAGTGAAAATGCTCCGCAACGACGTGCTCACCCCCGCCGAGGTAGAGGACGGTTGGGTGCTGACCTGCCAGGCAGTGGCCCTCGGCGGCCGCGTGCGCGTGGAGTACCCGGACTGATATTTCGTCACTGCCCGGGGCCAGTGACCGGTGATCGGCAACGGGCGACAGGCGCTCGAATGGAGAACAGGCATGAAAGAAAAGGTGCAGAAGAGCGATGGGCAGTGGCTGGCCCAGCTGGGTGAGCAACGCTACGCGGTATGTCGGCGCGCGGGCACCGAGCCGGCCTTCAGCGGCGAGTACTGCGACAACAAGCAAGCGGGGGTCTACCTGTGCGCGGGTTGCGGGCAGCAACTGTTCTCCTCCGACGCCAAGTTTGATTCGGGTAGCGGCTGGCCCAGTTTCAGCAGCACAGTTGGTGACGACAAGGTGGAGGAGCATGGCGACTCGAGTCACGGCATGCAGCGCACCGAGTTGGTCTGTTCGCGCTGCGATTCACACCTCGGCCATGTTTTTCCTGACGGCCCGGCACCGACCGGACTGCGCTACTGCATCAATTCGCTGTCGCTGAATTTTGACGGCGACCCCGGCGACGAAGACTGACGCGGACTGGTTCAGCCCGGGTTGCTAGATGCCGGCCTCAACCGATTGCTCGGGCTGGGGAAGTTCGCGGCTGCTGGCGCCGCGGTTTGCAAGGCCGGTGTCCTTTCCGCGACCGTCGTCGTCCGGGCCTGCGCCAGCGAGGGGCGGCAGCAACCGCGACATTGCCAGGGCGAGCAGCAGAGCGCCCAGCCCTCCCGCCAGCGCCGGCGTGCGCGGACCCAGCGCGTCGCTCATCCAGCCGGTCATGAGGTTGGACAACACCCCGCCCAGGCTCACGCCGGCCATGGCCAGGACTCCCTGGGCGGTTGACCGCAGGCGGGCGGGGACCACCGCGTCAACGTAGAGCGGTGCGCCCAGTATCAGGCCCATCACGGTAACACCGTGGAGAAGTTGCGCGGCGTAAACGATGCTGAGGTCGCTCGACCATGCCGACACCAGCCACCTGGCCGAACCCGACAGCAGTCCGATGGCCAGCAATCCACGCGCGCCGACCTTCTGCTGCACCATGCCTATCATGGCCACCAGCGGCAGCTCGAGCAGCAGCATGATGACCCACATATCCGAAACCATGTTGACGCCGCCGCCCAGCGATTCCACGAACAACGGAAACAGCGACATGGGCCCCTGCAGGAAGAGGTAAGCGAGCAGGATGAAGAGCAGCATGCGCAGGAACGATGGTTCGGACATCAGCAGTCGATAGTCGTGCCGTTCGGCCCGTGCCGACACCGTCTTGCCGCGAGGTAGGGCGAACGCCACCAGGCCGGCAGAGGCAAACAGCAACGCTGTGGCCGGCATCATCAACGACAGGTTACCCGGCTGTGCTCCGCTACTGGCGAGCAGGCGCGGAAACGCGACAACCGCCACCAGGAATCCCACGGTTCCCCACACCCTGACCAGACCGTAAGCGTGGGGCCCGAGGTCCTGCACTGTCGCCAGGGTGATAGAAACCGCCAGCGGAATTACCGCGGTCATGAACAGCGCCATCACTGCCGTGCCCAGCGCCAGGGGCCAGAAGCCGTCGAGTTGACCCAGCAGCACGAAGCCCGCCGCGGCGCCGAAACTCACCAGCGCTAGCACGCGGGTGCGCGAGCCACTGCGGTCGGCGAGCTGGCCCCACAGTGGATGGGCGAGCATGCCGGTGGCGGGCGTGATGGCAAATACCAAGCCCGTTTGCGTGGCCGAAAGGCCAACGGTGGAGTGCAGGTACATGCTGAAGTAGGGAAAGAACACCCCCAGTGCGCCCAGCGCCAGGAAATCGAACAGTGCTATGAATACCGCCGCGCGCACGATCGGGCGACGGTCAGGCGTTTTCTATCTGTTGGGCCGGCAGCGAAAAGGTGACTCGCTCTTCGGCGGTACGCAGTTCTTCGACCTCGGTGCAGCCGAGCTCTCGCAGGCGTGCAAGCGTTTGTTGCACCAGCAGTTCCGGGGTTGACGCGCCGGCCGTCACGCCCACGGCCTGGCGGCCGCTAGCGTCTCGCTTGTTGAGATTATTGTCGAGGTCTTCTTCTGAAATGTCAGCCGCGGTTTCGATCAGCGTGGCTTGAGCTCCTGCGCTGCGTGCTACCTCGACCAGGCGGTTGGCGTTGCTCGAGTTCGGTGAGCCCAGAACGAAGACCAGGCGGCAGCGGAGCGCGAGGGCCTTGACCGCCTCCTGGCGGTTCTGGGTCGCGTAGCAGATGTCGTCCCGCCCGGGCGTGCTTACGGCTGGGAAGCGCTCGCGAATGGCCAGGATGATTTCGCGGGTGTCGTCCACCGACAGGGTGGTCTGTGTCACCACGGCCACGCGTTCGGCGTCGCGCACCTGGACCTCGGCAACGTCTTCGACGGTCTCGACCAGTTGCATGCGCTCGGGTGCGTGGCCCAGGGTGCCCTCGACCTCCACGTGGCCGCGGTGGCCTATGAGGAGGATGTCGTAGTCCTGGTCGGCGAACCGGGCGGCCTCCAGGTGCACCTTGGTCACCAGTGGGCAGGTGGCGTCGACCACGCGCAGGCCCAGTTGGTCGGCCTGCTGCCTGATGGCCGGCGACACACCGTGGGCGCTGAACACCAGCAGGCTGCCGCGCGGTACGTCGGCCAGGTCCTCGACGAAGCGGGCGCCTCGGTTTCGCAGGTCTTCGACGACGTGGCGGTTATGGACGATTTCGTGGCGCACGTAGACCGGCGGCCCGTGCTGCTCGAGTACCGTGTTGACTATTTCTATGGCGTAGCTCACGCCGGCACAGAAACCACGCGGGCTGGCCACGATGGCCTTGTTTTTGCCAGTCTGGCCCGCTTTATCGCTGTCTTTACCGCTCGTCGCCACGCTCGGAAGCTAACCGGGATACGCTCCTTTTGCCATAAGGGCAGCACAGCCGGGATCGAGCCCTGGCGCTTAAGCCGCCAAAGCTGCCTGGCCCCCTTTCGGGGAGCTGGGTGCCGTGGCACAATGATGCGACAGTATGAAACAATATATGCAACGACCGAAGCCGCACGGGCTGCGCAACTTCCAGGGGGTGTACACCAACTCCCGCGCCATGCTCGACATGTTTTTCCAACTAGAGAAGGTGTCGAGGAGCGATTGCCCGGTGCTCATCGTGGGCGAGGCCGGCACGGGCCGGGAGACGGTGGCGCGGGCTATACACGCGCTGGGTGATCGTCGTCGCGCGTCTTTTGAAACCGTCAACTGCGCCGCCCTGGGCGAGGCCAGCCTCAAGCTTGATCTCTTCGGTGACGGGGGCGAGAGCGATGCCGCTGACAGTGCGGGAGCCATCGCTCGTGCAGATAAGGGGTCGCTGTACCTAGACGAGGTCGCGGAGTTGCCCCTCTCCGTGCAGTCTCGACTGCTCGGCTTTCTTGAAGACGGCAGCTTCGTGGGCGGCTCTGCCGGCGATACCGGTCGCTCGGACGCCAGGGTGCTGTCTTCAACCAGCAGTGACCCGGTGGTTGCTGTTGAGCAGGGCAGCCTGCGCGAAGATCTCAGGTACCGCCTCGGGGTGGTGATGTTGCCGATCCCGCCGCTGCGAGATCGCAGCGGCGATGTCTCTGCTTTGTTCTGGCACTTTCTCGAAGAGCTGAAAGGCAAGTACGGCGAGGTGCCCGGATCGATTAGCGAAGAAGCCATGAAGGCTCTCGAGGCCTGGCACTGGCCGGGCAACCTGAGAGAGCTGCGCAACGCCGTGGAGCGCGCCGTGGTTATGTGTCGCGGCGACAAGTTGGGGATGGACGATCTGCCACCCGAGCTTCTCGGCGCGGACGGGACTTCTCCGCCCCCGGTGGTTATTTCTTCGAGTGTGGTTGAGCCGGCCGGCTCGGCCGGGCTCGCACGCGACCTGACGCCCGTGCAGGAGCAGGAGTGCAATCGCCTCATGGCTGCCCTGAGCGAAGCCCGCGGACACCGCGGAAAAGCCGCCGAATCACTGGGCATGAGCCGCTCTACCCTGTGGCGTAAGCTGGGCCGCTACGGCCTGAGCTGAAACGGCGCTGTTCCGCGCGCGCTGTTTCCTTTGGCCGCCTTCCCGCAACGCGTTATCCCCCTCGGCCGGCGCGGCAGTTGCCGGCCACCGGTTGATGAGTCAGCCGGGGGGGAGTAATCCGGTCATGTGAACTGCGATGATCTAAGGGCTTCGTTGCTGCGGCTGGAGGGCCGTGGCTACCCCGCCTACAAGGACCTGCGCGGTCGTTATGACTTCGGTGATTTCTGCCTCGAACTCGTGCGCGTCCAGGGCGACCCCTTTGCCGGACCGTCGCGATTGCGCGTGAGGGTGGAAGGCGACGTTGCGGGTTTTTCTCCCGCGCTCTACAGCAGCCGGGTTCGCAGGATCGCGCTGGGCGATTACGTCGCCAGGCGCTTCGCCTTGCTGGCCCTGCGCAGCAGCCGCAGCCGTGGCTCGGGCAAAAGCGGGCGACTGGAAATGGAACGCCCGGGTCAGGAGGTGCTCGAGCAGAGCGCGGTCATGGTGGGCGAAGACGGCGCCCTCGAGCTTCGGTTTACTGCCGGACTTCCCGCCCGCGGGCGTCGCATCGCGGGACGCGAGGCCGAGTCCATGCTCTGCGATGACCTGCCCGAGCTCGTTGCCGCAACCGCCTACTACGAGAGCCAGGACACTGCGGAGTTGGAGCTCCACGTTCAGACGGTCGAAGACTCCCAGGCGCTCAGGGACCAGCTGACCGAGCACGGGCTGGTGGCCTTCGTGGCCAATGCCAGCGTGCTGCCGCGCGAAAGCGGTGTCGACGACCGTCCACTCCGTGACGACGTCGTCGAGTTCGTGTCGCCTGCCTCGCTGGAGGTAGAGCTCACGGCTCCCAACGCCGGCGTCGTGCGCGGCATGGGCCTGGCCACCGGTGTCACGGTGATAACCGGTGGTGGCTACCACGGTAAGTCCACCCTTCTCAGGGCGCTGGAGGGTGGTGTGTACGACCACTTGCCGGGCGACGGCCGCGAGCGGGTCGTGGCCCTGGGGTCGGCCGTGAAAATACGAGCCGAAGACGGCCGGTCGGTGGCGGGCGTAGACATTTCGCCGTTTATTTCTGATCTGCCCGGCGGCAGGTGCACGCGCAGCTTTTTTACCGACAACGCCAGTGGCAGCACTTCGCAGGCCGCCAACATAATCGAAGCTCTCGAAGCCGGCGCTCGCCTGTTGCTCATCGACGAAGACAGCTCGGCCACAAATTTCATGATACGCGACCGGCGCATGCAGGAACTCGTGGCGAACGAGCACGAACCCATAACTCCGTTTGTCGACCGCGTGCGCCAGCTTTGCGAGCAACACGCCGTTTCGTCGGTAATCGTCATCGGCGGTAGCGGGGACTACCTCGACGTGGCCGACAAGGTGGTTGGCATGAGGGACTACCGGGCGCTTGATCTCACGGTGGAGGCTCGCGAGGTGGCGGCTCGTTTTGAAAGCGGCCGCAGGTCTGAAGCCCTCAACGGTTTTGAGGCGCCGGCGGGCAGGACCCTGCAGCGCGCCGGCTTCGATGCTTCGCGTGGTCGCAAGCAGGTCATGGTCAAGGTGCGCGATCGCGGGTGCATAGTGTTCGGCGAGCACGAGATTGACCTCTCGGCCGTTGATCAGCTCCTGCATCCTGCGCAACTGCGGGCCGTGGCCGAGGCCATGCTCCACGCCGGCGCGTGTTTTGCCAACGGCGATCGCAGCCTGGCAGAGGTCATGGACCTGTTGTTTGACGAACTCGACCACGAGGGCCTGGCTGTTCTCGCGCGCAACGGGGAGGGGGACCTGGCCGCTTTTCGTCGCCATGATTTTGCAGCGGCGGTGAATCGGCTGCGAGCACCGGTTATAAAACTCGCTCGTCAGGGGTAGGGTAAGACCGTAGAGAGGTTTCTTTTAGATGTTTCATGCAACAGACGACCTGCGCATAGCAGAGCTGCGTCCCCTGATTTCACCGGCCATATTGATCGAGGAAATCCCGGTGAGCGAAAAAGCTTCAACCTGCGTGTGGGGGGGGCGCGAAGCGGCTTCGGCCATAGTAAAGGGGCAGGACGACCGCCTGCTGCTGGTCGTCGGGCCCTGCTCTATCCACGACCCGGCCGCGGCGGTGGAGTACGCCGGCCTTCTCAAGCAGGAGGCCGATCGCCTGGCCGACGACCTTTGCGTGGTGCTGCGCGTCTACTTCGAGAAACCCCGCACGACGGTCGGCTGGAAAGGGCTCATAAACGATCCCGATCTCGACGGCAGCTTTAATATAAACCGCGGGCTTCACCGGGCGCGTGGCTTGCTGCGCGACGTAGCCGAGCTGGGCTTGCCCATCGGCACCGAGTTTCTCGACACCATAAGTCCCCAGTACACGGCCGACCTCGTGTCCTGGGGTGCCGTGGGAGCGCGCACCACCGAGAGCCAGGTGCACCGCGAACTGGCGTCGGGCTTGTCGGTGCCCGTGGGGTTCAAGAACGGAACCGACGGCAACGTGCAGATCGCCGTAGACGCCATACGCTCGGCGTGCACCGAGCACCGCTTTCTTTCGGTCACCAAGCAGGGCTTGTCGGCCATCGTCGCGACGCGCGGCAACGATACCTGCCACGTCATCCTTCGGGGATCTACGGCCGGGCCCAACTACGACGCCGAGTCAGTGGCCGCGGTTGTCTCGACGCTCACGGCCGCTGGCCTCGCCGGTTCGGTGATGGTCGACTGCAGCCACGGCAACAGTCGCAAGGATTTTCGCCGCCAGGCCGCTGTGTGTTCAGACATCGCCGGACAGGTGGCCGCCGGATCGCGCTCGGTATTCGGCTTGATGATAGAGAGCAATCTCGTGGAGGGTCGCCAGGATCTTGGCGGCGAGCTGCTGCACGGACAGAGCGTGACCGACGCCTGCGTGTCGTGGACAGACACGCAGCCCATGCTCGACGAGTTGGCTGCGGCCGTTCGGCGACGGCGCGCCGGCTAGATTTCAGGCGAGCAGCGGCAGCAGGCCGTCCACGATGAGCACCTTGCTGCCGGCCAGCAGCAGGGCCAGGCGGTACATCCGTCGAAACAGCGTTTCGGACACGTGCCGGGCCAGCAACCGGCGGCCTATGAGAGTGCCCGGCACCACGCAAGCCACCAGTACTGCCAGCAGCAGCGCGGACCTGCCGTAGTCAAAGTTCCACAAGGCGATAAACACCGGCAGCTTGACCAGGTGCAGCAGCGACTGGCATACCGCCTTGGTGGCCACTACCTGCTGCCGGGTCATCGGCCGCCGCAGGAACAGGGGTGCTATGAGAGGTCCGACGGCGCCCACGGCCAGCGCGCAGGAACCCGCCACGAATCCCAGCGCGGGCCAGTCCCACCAGTGATCGACCTGCAGCGGGTTGTCGCTGGCATCGTCGGCGGCATCGCCGTCGCGCGGCTCGCCGTCGTTGGCGTCCCAGGGGCTGCGGGCGGGCTCGGGAATCACCAGCATAACGAGAATCCACGCACCCACCAGTAGCTTGAGCCAGGGGTCGGCGCCCGGGCTGCGGGCCAGCTCGCCGATCAGCAGCGCGCCCAGCAGGCCGCCGGGTAGCAGGCCGGCGGCGAAGCGCGTTACTACCGGCCAGCTGACCTGGGGCAGGTAGGCCAGCACCCGCGTTCCGTTGCTGGCCAGTTGCACGACAGCGTGAAGAGGGATTACCTCGGCCCACGGCAGGGCGGTGAGCATGAGGGCCAGCAACAACGCGCCGCCACCCATGCCGAGCACGGCCGAGAGCGCCGATGTAGCCAGCGCGGCCACCGCCAGTGTGATCAGTAAACCCACGGCGACAAGTTAAACAGGTTCGGCAACAGCCGCTAGTGGAAGTCACGGCTGGTCACCGGCCGTGGACTGCGACTGACACCGGGCACCCAGGGGTTTTCGACCAGCAGGTGCACCACGCCGTCTTCTGATTGCACGCGACCGGTGACGCCCAGGAACGAAGTTGTTTTGAGTAACGCGCGGTGTTGTTCGAAGACCCGTTGCCATACCACCAGGTTCACGAAGCCGGATTCGTCCTCGAGCGTCATGAAGACGACCCCGCCCGCCGTGGCCGGCCGTTGTCTGCAGGTCACCAGCCCGGCGTAAGCGGTGCGGGTGCCGTCGGCCATGGCGTTGAGCGAGGCGGCATCGGGTAGCCCCGCCTCGCGTAGTTCGCCACGCAGGTCTTCGAGCGGATGTCCGCGCGCGCTGTGCGAAGCCACTTCGTGGTCCCAGGCTATGGCGGTGCCACGGTCCAGGCCGGCAAACGCAGGCAGAGCTTCGGCCACCTGCATGTTGAGCGAGTCGTCGCGCTCGCGTACCAGGGCCGCCACCTGCCACAACGACTGCCGACGGTTGAGGTCAAAACAATCGAGCGCGCCGGCGCGGGCGAGTGCGCTGGCCGACCTGTCGTCAACGCGGCTACGCCTGACGAAGTCTTCGAGTGACTCAAAGCCCCGGCTTTCGCGCTCGCGTACTATGGTGTCGGCTAGCGCGCCGGGCAGTGAGCGCAGAGTGCGCAGGCCCATGCGCAGGCAGAGTTCACCGTGACTGCCGTCGTCGCCAACAGCAGCCCGACCGGCCACACCA
>Ga0114934_10000573_pt1 | contig 23396 bp, 28 predicted proteins | sample 4SBtaG_2_FD_99695 | JGI IMG/M metagenome (GOLD analysis project Ga0114934, IMG submission 99695) | Deep subsurface microbial communities from Kolumbo volcano to uncover new lineages of life (NeLLi) - 4SBTROV10_white metaG | ecosystem: Environmental > Aquatic > Marine > Volcanic ...
AGAAATACAGAAGAATATATTTCGCTTCCGGATATTGATATGGACGTTCCAGCCGAACATAGAGATGAAGTAATTGACTACATTAAAGAGAGATATGGCGCGGATAAGGTTGGTCAAATGATAACCTTTGGAAGGCTTCAAGGAAGAGCCGCCCTAAAAGAAGTGCTTAGAATCAACGATGCTGTGTCTTTTATGGAAATGAATAGGATAACAGAGAGTATACCAGACGAAGCAAAGATTTCTGATCAGCTAGAAATGATGGAAGACAAATCCATTATTAGATGGACATTAGAAAATGAGCCGGACGATCTTAAGAACTGGTGTTTTATGGATGAGGATGGAAATCTTAATGGGTCACTAGCACACCTGTTTGAACAAGCGATCAGAATAGAAGGAACAAATAAGTCACAAGGAAAACATCCTGCCGGAGTTATCATATCAAAACATAGACTCGCAGACGCTTGTCCTATGACTGTTGATAAATCTGGAGATCCTATTGTGGCTTTTGAAATGACCGCACTTGAGGCTCAGGGGCATGTAAAGTTTGATGTTCTTGGAATTGATTTACTTAGTAAGATAATGGATATTGCAAATGACAACTAACAGAATCACCGCTAATAGACAAGAATATAAATCCATCATTTTTTCTGGTTGCGCCATAGAATCAAACGGTGTTTCCATATGTAACTTAAACGATTACCTAAACCGGTTCTCTGGACGTGGGGCGAGTTATCAGGTTTGGTCAGACAGACATAGGGTTTACGAGCTATACCATAATGTAGATGATGCTGTAGATAAGTTTTTAGAGCTAAAAAATAGGAACCACTAGTATGAATTATAGAGACATTATCGTGTTTGACTTTGAAACCGGTGGAGCTAATCCTCATACGTGTCAACCGACCCAGATTGCGGCTGTAGCTATTCATGCAAGGAAACTGGAGCTACAGCCCGGTGGTATCTTTGACAGCGAAATAAGGCCCATTATAGACGATGAGAAGGCTATTGAGGCCGGGGTAGCCCCACTAGAAGAAAAGGCTCTTGAGATAACCCGAAAGACTAGAGCGGGACTCGCCAAAGCTCCGCTGCCCAAGGGAGTATGGAAAAAATTTGCACAATTCTGTGACAAATATAATTTTAGAAAGACTTCTTTTTCAGCCCCGATTGCGGCTGGATATAATATTAATGGATACGACATGCCAATCGTCGAGAGAATGTGTCAGCAGTACGGACCTCTTGATGAGAAGAAGGGGTGTCAAAAAATCTTTAACCCCATTTTTACTATCGATGTCATGCAACATATTTATTGCTGGTTCGAGAACAATCAAGATGTTAAAGGTTACAGCATGGATTACATGCGAGACTACTTTGGTATGAGTCAGGAGAGCAAAGAGAATGCTCACGATGCATTACAGGACGTAAAGGATACTGCTAATCTTATGATTAAATTTTTGAAGCTACAGAGGAACTTATTGAAAAAGGTCAAATTTGAGAAGTCCTTTGCTAAGGGCGGGATTTATGTCTAATGAATAGTTTTGATATTAATAATTTTGAAGATGATAATGTTTGGGATTTGATCTGCGATGGCCAAACTAAGGGAGTTTTTCAATTAGAGTCCAGTTTGGGTAAACATTGGTCTAAACAGGTTAAACCTAGAAACATTAAAGAATTGGCGGCTCTCATTAGCCTAATTCGGCCCGGATGCCTCAAGGCAAAGGATGCTAGTGGTAAAAGTATGACGCAGGTCTATGTCGATAGAAAAGCTAATAAGGAGCCAGTTAGTTATCCAGACAACGCCCTAGAAGAAATTCTGTCCGAAACGTATGGCGTTCTTGTATATCAGGAACAGTCCATGAGAATAGCTCAAAAGCTGGCTGGTTTCGATCTGAAGGACGCTGACGCCCTACGTAAGGCTATTGGAAAGAAAAAGGCCGATCTTATGGAAAAGGTAAAGAAAACCTTTCTAAGGGGCACAGAGAAAGAGGGAATCGTTACACAGGAAGTGGCCGAGGAAATCTTTTCTTGGATTGAGAAGTCAAATAGATACGCTTTCAACAAGTCCCACGCTGTATCCTATGCTATAAATGCATACTGGAGTGCCTACTGTAAGTTCTATCGAAAGATGCCTTTCTATGTGTCGTATTTAAATCATTCCGACAGGAAACCTGATTCCCAGAGAGAAATGAAAGAGCTAATCGTCGATGCTAAGTTTTCAGATATTGAGGTATATCCCCCTCGCCTTAGCCATCTTCACACAGACTTTTACTCAGAGAACAACACAATATATTTCGGCCTTAATCATATAAAGCATGTGGGTAAAAATGAATGCGAGAAAATAGAAAATATGTGCCTAGAGGGAGATATTGAACTATATTCATGGATGGATGTTCTAACTAGAGTTATTTATAAAGGAAGGCTTAATAAAAGATCCACTATTGCCCTCATATCTGTCGGAGCATTTAACGGTAAAAATAACACCAAAGATAGGCAGGCTATGCTTTATGAGTATGATAGCTGGCGAGATTTGACGGCTAGAGAGCAGGAGTACATATATAATAATAGATATGAATTTGATGAAAATTCATCCTTAAATGACGCTATAGCGAGCCTTATAAGCCACTGCAAAATAAACAGCAGGAGAATGTCTTCTGTGCTGAATATCAAGCAGATGTTGGATAGTCCCCCTCACGATCTAAAGGATAGTATACCTATGATAGCACAGAGCGAGGCAGAATACCTTAGTTGTGCGCTAACATGTAGTAATGCTGATGCTTTTGATATAAATTTTTCAAGTTCTATGTGCAAAGATATAGCCAAGGGTACTATAACAGGTAAGACAAGACTGGCAGCACAAATTAGTACAATAAGACTGTATAAAACTAAGCGAGGCAAAAATCCGGGGCAGCAAATGGCATTCGTTTCAGCCGAAGATGGAAGCGGAGAACTTGATTCTATAACTGTTTTTCCAGAATGTTACAGCAAACACAAAGATCTTTTGGTAGAAGGTAATACAGTTTTAATGACTGGGGAAATATCGAAAAGAGAAAATACGTCATTGATTGTGAACAAAGTTTCACAAATTTGAAAGGGTTAAGATGAATAGATGTCACTTCTTAGGCAAGCTCACGGATGACTTAGAACTAACTGAGCAATATAATAGCGATTTACTCAGCTTTAAGTTAGAGGTGGAAGAATATAGAAAAGATAAGGACGGTATTAAGAAACGAAGAACGGACATGTTAAAGTTTGAAGTGTGGGATAGCGCCGCTAGAACTATTCAAAAATACGCCCAGCCTAGCGACCTTTTAGTGGTCGAAGCTGTTGCTCGAAATGGGACAGGTAAAAACCCGAACGAGGTAGTTTTTCGGGTTACAAACTTTAAAATTATCGCTAGAAAGTCATAAATGGAAAGAAACAAAAGGGTATTATTCTGCTCGGAGGCGTCATGGCTTAGTACAGGATATGCCGTCTATACCAAAGAAGTACTTAGCAGATTGAATCAAGTTAAAGGTTTAGAGGTCGCGGAGCTGGCGTGCTATGCCGATGCGCATAACCCCAATATATCCTCTGTCCCTTGGAAAGTTTATCCCAATAAGCCACTTTCCGACGACCCTCTCTTTCAGTCCTACAATGGAAATACTAGTGCTCAATTTGGGGACCACTCATTCAATAATGTCTTGCTAGATTTTCAGCCGGATATCGTGATAGATATTCGTGACTGGTGGATGATAGAATATCAACAAAGATCCCCCTTTCGTGATTTTTTTCATTGGGCAATTATGCCCACTGTTGACGCAGAACCACAAGAAACGCAGTGGATTAATACTTACGCCTCGGCTGATGCTGTATTTACCTACTCAGAATTTGGCCGAGATACCTTACTAAAACAGTGTGATGACATTAAGCATGTAGACATAGCGTCTCCAGCAGCAAGCAAAAGTTTTTTTCCAGTCCCCAACAAAGGGGAGCATAAAGCTAAAATGGGAGTTTCCCCAGATGCCATGATCATCGGAACAGTGATGCGTAATCAGAAAAGAAAGCTTTATCCAGATCTTTTTGCATCGTTCAGACAATTTTTAGACAAGATTGATGACAACAATGTTTTTTTATTCTGCCACACAGGGTGGCCCGATGTGGGATGGGATATTCCTGCAATGCTTGACAAACATGGCTTGTCAAGTAGAACCTTATTTACGTATAAATGTAGAACATGTAAAAATTTATCGGTAAACTTTTTTCAAGATGCGGTTCAGGGTTGTCGTAGTTGTGGAAACTTTGCTAATGCTTTGTCCGGAGTAAACAATAGCGTAACCGAAGAAGAGCTTTCCCAAATATACAATCTTTTTGACATATATGTACAATATGCTAATAGTGAAGGTTTCGGAATGCCGCAGTTGGAAGCGGCTCACTGTGGTATTCCAGTAATATCTACTTACTATTCCGCTATGCAGTCTATAGTTGACAACATCGGAGCGGTGGGAGTGACTCCGCTTTCGTACTATATAGAATGCGAAACTGGTTGCAAAAGAGCGGTGCCCGACAACGAAAAGTTTGTATTAGAATTATTAAAGTTGCATAAACAGAAAGGCTCACTACAAGATAAGGGGATGAAGTTATGTAAAAAATCAAAAGAACACTACAGTTGGGATAAAACTGCAAACACTTGGTTGAAACATATACAAAGTGTACCCATTAGAAATCCACAACAAACTTGGCTGTCTCCCCCAAAGATATTTCAACCCGCCACTAGCATTCCTGTAGAAATAGAGTCTAACATAGATAAAACGAATTTTCTTTTTAATTATGTTTTACATAAGCCGGAGTGGATTGGAAATTATTTATGGAAAAAGATTTTGAAGGATTGTACTTTTGGTCAAAGATGTGAAAATGTTAATAAAGATTTTTACTTCAATGAATCACATATACAATCCATACAAGGAAACCAACCGTTTTCGTGGGATGATGCCGTTGAAGAATTGTCAAAATTCAGGGATCAAATTAACCAGTGGGAACAGGCAAGAATAAATATTACACCAAGGGGTGGATAAAAGGCGCTGGAGATATGATGACTATTGACACGAGAACAAAAAACGAAGACGATCTAAACAATAAAGGAGATATCAATGGGTGATCCCCTCAAAAAAATTATCGTGGATTGTGATGGAGTAATTGCCGGAAAAGATGAAGGGGGAGATTATGCAAAAGCTCCACCGTTAGAACACGGTATTACTCAAATTAATAAACTGTACGACATGGGATACGAGATTGTGCTTTATACTGCCAGATACGGCGAAAGAAAAGCGGGAAATCTGAATGAAATGTACGAGGCTGGATACCGAGAATGGATAGACTGGTTAACGAAGTACGGAGTTAAATATCACCACGCCTTTATGGGTAAACCCGCAGGAGTTTTATACATAGATGACAAGGCTGCTAGAGTTCGAGACGACAACGAAATGGGGTGGTCAGAAGTATGGAAAGAGGTTTCTGATCTAAAAGGAAAAGATAGATATGGAAACCGTCTTACAAATGATGAGCAGGAAACCTACTGGGATAGTTTTGTTAGATAGGGCTTGACAAATAATGAAAATACTTTATATAGGAAATTACAGGGATGGTACGGGATGGGCTAATGCATGTATCAATAATATCCTCGCCTTAGATAGTGCCGATATTGATGTTGTGCCACGAGCAATAACGTTCGAGACTCAGCAGCAAGATTATCCCGACAGGATCAAAGAATTAGAATCTGCTACCACCCACGGATGCGATGTATGCATACAGCATACGCTTCCACATCTGTATTCATACGATAGTAATTACAAAAATATAGGTTTTGTCGCTACGGAAAGTAGTAATTTTAAGGATTCCAGTTGGCAATACTATATGAATTTAATGGATGAAATATGGGTGCCAAGCAATGCCTCTAAGGCTTCCTGTGAGAACAGTGGTGTAAAAGTGCCTATCCATGTTGTGCCACACTCTTTAGATATATCTAAATATAAAAAAAATAATGGCGGTAACCAAATACAACAACTGCTATCGACTTTTAATTTTGCATTTGTGGGAGAGTTTATAGAGCGTAAAAATATAAAGGCTCTTATTCAAGCTTTCCATATAGAATTTGGAACCCACGAACCGGTGAATCTTTTAATAAAAACGTCACAAGCATCACTTCCCACAATTCAGGGATATCTGAGGCAAATAAAGAACGGTATAAAAATCAGACAAACGTACAAAGAAGAGATAATCATAACAGGACGTTTAGAGGCGGTTGATTATATATCCGTTCTTGGCCAGTGTCATTCTTTTGTTATGCCTAGTCGAGGAGAAGGGTTTTGTATTCCAGCCCTTGAGGCTATGGCTTTAGGAATACCAGTGATCCACACAGCGGAAACGGGAATGGACGATTTTTGCGTAGGAACACCGGTAGCGTCTTACACTCAGCCGTGCTTAGGAACACTGAGCACTATAGACAATCTGGATACAGCAAGAAGCGACTGGAGAGAAATAGATATCAGAAAACTATGTTCCGCTATGAGGAAGGAGTTCCAAAAATGGAACTCAGAAGAAGCCGAAAAAGATAGCCAAAAGGCCAAGAGCTGGGCGTCTCAGTATGACCATGCTAAAATAGGCAAACAACTCATGGAACGGTTTAGTAGTCAAGTTTGTACAAAACTGAAGGGGTTACTAGATGACGAGTAAAGCGACACCAGAAGCTATTAGATCTATAATGCGTAGACCCCACATAGGTCCACACAAAAGTCCGGAAAAAGAATTAAACATATTAACATTTTGCGCACACGAAAGATATGAGCAAAGTCTTTGTAACACTGGGCATCAATTTTATTCGTTTGATTTTACTGGGAAGTTATGGGACGAAGATTATGGAAAAATTCCAGACAATTACCATCCCGTACAGGATATACCGTCCTATGTAGACTTTGATTTAATATTTTGGCACCTCGCTGGCGATATCAATGTAGCCAAAAGAATAAAGAATGATCTTAATATACCTATAGTCTTGATAGTTCACACATTGCCAGATATAAATATAGATGTGCCCCAGCAGATTAAGTGGTTCGGTGAATTATCACACGATATTGATAAAGTGGTTTTTATTTCTGATTTTAATCGTACAGCGTGGGGATGTAGTGAATCTAATGCTACATATGTTGAACATGGAATAGATTGCGATTTTTGGTGTGACTACGAAGAGCAGCCGAGAGATAATGTGTGCCTTTCTGTTGTTAATGACTGGCCAAACAGAGACTGGTGTTGTGGATGGGAACTATGGAAAGACACAATAGGGGCTGGAACAGAAAACCAGCTACCCGTCAGGGTCTTTGGCAAAAGTCCGGGCTTTTCTGAACCAGCAGAGTCAATAGAGCACTTAAGGCAAATATATCATTCTTCTAGAATTTTCTATAATACATCTATACACTCTCCCGTTCCCACGGTTCTGATGGAATCTATGGCGTGCGGATGTGCGGTGGTGTCAACAGAAACATGCATGATTCCGGAAATAATTAAACATGGGGAAAATGGTCTCATTTCTAATGATCCACAGCAATTAAAAAAACATCTTGACACATTGCTAAAAGACGAGGAAATGGCTACCGAATTAGGAAAGAATGCGCAAAAAACCATACAAGAACAGTACAATTTACCATCATTTTTGGATAATTGGAATAATTTATTTTATTCATCCATTAGAGAGTACAAGGAATAACAATGAAAATCTATCTTTGTTCAACAAGACCAGAAGAAAAAACGCATCAATGGGTTTCCAACATGACTGTCTTCAATGGTGTCGCTGAAGACAATGAGGCTACTTCAATTATATGTAATAATTTTCTGTCGTGTTTTACATATGACGAGTTGCCACAATTATTAGAAAAAATAGTAATCAAGATGCGATTAAATTCCGAATTGGTTATTATACAACCAGACATAAACATGTTGTCACAACGTTTATTTCGAGAAGAAATAGACATGTTAACACTTAATAATATACTTTTCAACAACGGGCCTATTAAGAGCGTTTGTTGTACCGAGGAGATTGAGTCATTAATTCCCGAAAACCTTGAAATTACTAATAAGCATTTTAATATAGCCACAGCAAATATAGTAATTCGGGCTAGGAGAATTAAATGACGTTATCGCCATACACACATTGCGAAGGTTGTGTTTTTGCGGAAGGTGTTTCAAAACAGCTCTCCTGTCGGCTCAATAGATCGACCAAACTGGGAATACAAGACACAGACGAGAACGGTTTTTTTATTCTCTCTAGACTATGTAACACCTATAGGCCCGAAGACTGGTTAAAAGATTTGTCTCTTGCTGAGTCGGAAAATATAAATGAAACCGTAAGAACGGAAATTTATCCTCCGGTGGGATTTTTTATTATGCTTAACACAGAAGGTAATAGCAATATTCCCAAATTAAAATCTACCCTAGAAGATATAAAAGCGCAAAAATTATATAATGCACGTTACGTGGTTGTAATTACCGATAAAGTGGAATACAATGAAGAAGCGTTTGCATTATTAGATTCTATGTTTGACTATAAAGAGACTAAATTTCACATTGTGCAATTAGAAATGGTACTACACAATAGACATCGGAAAATTGACGAAGCGTTTAAACATGCCCAAAATGGTTGGGCATATGTTACAAGCGCGGGAGAAGATATCCCTAGAGATTTATTGTTTAAAATCGATAAGTGGTTAAATACAGATATGAAAAGGTTGGTTGTCATTAAGCCTTACGACGATATTAACGGATTACTTTTTCAAACGTCTCTTTTTAAATTTCTCAACGGAAACAAGTCAAAGCTGTATGGTGATGAAGTTGAAGACAGTAGATCCTTTTTAGAAAAAGTGAACCATGCTTCAATAGAAAGTGACGACCACACATTTATTACTTGGAGCGAATTTAATGAATCCTAAAGTAGCAATTATTATAGCAAACTACAACTACGCACATTATGTAATTGACGCTATGCGTAGTATAACACATCAAACATACGATGGGCCGCTTAGAATATATATCGTAGACGATGGCTCTAGTGACGACTCTTGGGATAAAATATCTTCTTTTGTTGAAGGTCGTGACGATGTATTTCCGCAAAGAATACAAAACGCCGGAGCTAGCGCTGCTCGCAATGTAGCAATTGCAGCGGCTTGGGAATGGGCTGATATATTTGGCATCCTAGATGCAGATGATGAATACTACCCAGAAAAGGTTAAAAAGTTAGTAGAGAAACTTGTTGAGTATCCAGAGGTTGGTGTAGCCTATGCCGACTACGACATACAAACTCCAACACACTCTTGGTACGAATTCAAGCCCTCTTTTAATAGAGAGGAACTACTAATGAGCTGTATGGTACATAGTAATGCGTTAATCAAAAAAGAATACCTTGAACAGGTAATGTTGCCAAACAATGAAATTTTTGACAGCAGACTCCATGGTCCCGCGAGCAAGGGTTTCTTTGGATGTACAGAAGATTATGACTTATGGCTACGGTTATCGAAAGTCTGCATGATAACACATATCCCAGAATGTTTGGCGAAAGCAAACGAGCATGGCTCAAATCAGTCACTTAAAATGACTAATGAAATATTTCAGCAGCATGCGCAAATCTTAGGTAGTAGATAATGACCGGAAGTAGGTTTACGACAAAAATAACCAACAATAAACATCCGTTTAAATCCCATAGAAATATGGAAGATACGGCTGTAGCTATACTTAGCGCCGGAACGGGATCACGAATCAGATCTCACGAGCCAAGAAGTCTCATAAAAATAGGAGACAAAACGCTAGTGGAGCATCAAATATCGGCAATATGTGATTGTTTTAATCTTCCTGAAATAATAACCGTTGTGGGATGTCGCGCCCAAAAGGTTATAAAAAAAATACGACGAAGCGTGAGAATAGTTGAAAATCAGATGCACAACACTACTAACGCCTCCGAAAGCATGCGGCTAGCTTTCAATAATAGCACCAAGTCAAACTTTCTCTTTATGCATGGGGATTTATACTTCAATAAATTCACAATAGATGTAGATTACAGTAAGTCTTTTATCATTATAGATAATCGAAATATGATCTCTGAGAAAGAAGTCGGCGTAACGGTGTGTAACGGAGTAGCAACTATACTTTCCTATGGACTTTCCACCAAATGGTGTCAAATAGCTTACATCGCGGGAAAAGAGTTAAAGATACTGCAAAACATTTTTAACAAGTTTGACGATACACATAAAAAAATGTTGTCTTTTGAGATACTAAACAAGATGATATCTATGGGAGCGGTTTTCAGATGTTACGAACCTAACAAGATGTCAATATTAGAAATAGACCGAATAAAGGACTTAAGTTAATGAAGGTAATGATTTCTAGCGACGGCATGCATGCTCACTTTTTTCAAAGATCGGCTTGGTTCAATGCTCTTAGAGCTTGTGGAATTGAGGCCCATTTATGGGATTGTAATAGTGTTTCAGCATTCGACGCATTTGACACTATTGAGCCGGATGTGTTTTTAGGACAATCTTATAACCTAAATTCCGCTACGATAAAATGTATCACTGAAAGACCACACCTTAAAGTGGGATTACGATCCGGTGACTGGGGCGATCACGAAGAGATGGTAGACAAGAGTAAATATAATATACTTTATTGTTCTAAAAAAGAAAAACACATTCTAGAAAAGCTAAAGAACGAAACTGGAAAACCTGATTTTGTTCATATACATTATGACTCAGAAGCTGTCAAGAAAACCCATAATCGCTTTGAGTCCATAGGTATAAAACCCATATCTCTAATGATGTGTGCCGACACAATGGTATATTCCAATGCTGAATTTGATCCCAAACTAGAATGCGATATTGGATTTGTTGGCGGCTATTGGCCGTATAAGGGGCTTGTGATTGATAGATATCTATCTCCCCTCCTACACCCACTCGGTAAATATAAAGTCAAAATATTTGGAAACCAAAAATGGAGAGCTAGCCAATACTGCGGAGTTCTTGGTGACACTTCGCTCAAGAATCTTTTTCTTTCTGCAAAAATATGTCCCAATCTCAGCGAGCCGCATGCGCAAGAGTTTGGTATAGATGTAAACGAAAGAATTTTCAAGATACTTTATTCTGGCGGATTTTGTATTTCAGACAAGGTTGACTCCTATAAAATGTTTGGTGATGGTATTGTGATGGCTGAATCTCCCGAACATTTTGCGGAGTTGGTTGATCATTATATAAATAACCCCAACGAAACTCACGAGATAGTAGCAAGGGGAAATAAGATTGTAAGAAAGGGGCATACGGGATTTCATAGAGTGCTACAGATACTGAAAGAGTTGGGCTTTGAGGGACCGCAAATATCCCCAATTCAGTCAAAAATAGAGGAATTAAATAAGGAAGCGTAGTTATGAAAAGGGTTTTAGTAACTGGTGGAAATGGTTTTCTGGGCAAGTCTCTCTGCTCTAGATTAAAAAAAAATAAAGATTACCACGTAATTCCACTAGCGGGAAAATCCCAATGGGACTTAACTAAGCAGAGATACGTAGACTACGCACTTAAAGAATTTGAGCCAGATATCGTGGTTCACTTAGCGGCTAGGGTGGGAGGCATTGGTGCCAACAAAGAAAACCCCGGCCTCTTTATGTACGAAAACCTAGCTATGGGAATGAACCTAATTGAGTCGTGTCGTAAATATGAAAAGCTAGAAAAGTTTGTAATGGTTGGCACTGTTTGCGCTTATCCCAAATTTACAGCAGTCCCCTTCAAGGAAGATGATATTTGGAATGGATATCCCGAGGAAACAAATGCTCCATATGGAATTGCAAAGAAGGCTCTTACAGAACTCTTAATATCCTACAACAAGCAGTACAACTTTAACTGCACCAATTTAATTCCTGTTAATATGTATGGTCCGAATGATAACTTTAACCCCGGTAGTAGTCATGTAATACCCGCACTGATTTTAAAAATTGCAAAAGCTATTAAGAATAAACACGCTCCTGTAGAGATATGGGGAACTGGAAAAGCTAGTCGAGAATTCTTATACGTGGACGATTGCGCAAGGGCAATTTCCTCCTCTATAGAGATTGACACAACCCCACACCCGATTAATATTGGAACTTGTAGCGAGATAAAGATAAAAGAACTATCAAAACTTCTGGCAGACATTATGGGGTACGAGGGCACCGTTTATTTTAATTCAAAATACCCAGATGGACAGCCTAGAAGATGCCTAGATGTAAGTAGAGCCCATAAGGTACTAAATTTTAAAGCTAGTATAGAATTAGATCAAGGGTTAAAGCAAACAGTAAGCTGGTTTTATAAAAACGAGGACAAGTTCATTGATTACTTCGATAGTGTTTAGTAAGAATAGACCCTTACAACTAGATCTATGCTTAAGTAGCATAAAGAAAAACCTTCCGGAATGCTCACAAACCATTGTCATCTATAAGAATTCGGAAGACTTCATAGCTGCCCACGAAACGTTGGAGAGAGAGCATCCCGACGCACAATTCTGGCCACAAGACTTATCTTTATTTAGGGATACCTATCAAGCCGCCATATCTGCTGACAACGACTATATTAACTTTTTAACAGACGATGATATTGTTTTTATGAATATTCCTGTTGATTATAGTCTTTTAAAAGATTCAGACATTGCGTGCCTCTCTTTAAGAATGGGACTAAATGTATGCTACAGAGGGCATGGGAATAGTATACAAACAGAAGATCAACTTGATGCATACCTTAATATGGCCCATCTTGCAACGTTTGGTGGGGATGTTAATAAGTTATCAGCAATACATGATGATATGATGTTGTGGAAAAGAACGGTAAAACCGTATGGTTCCTATTGGTCCTATTCGTTGTCATTAGACGGTCATGTTTTTGATGGTCCGTCTATAGTAGAAATGTTAGATGAGTTATGCTATTTAGAGGAACGTTATAGTAGTAGATGGAAACAAACTCCTAATGAGCTGGAGGGCGCTCTTCAAAGATTCTGGACGACAACTCCAGATTTCATGATATCTCCTAAACATAGTAGAGTTGTAAATAGCCCCAATAACAAAGTACAAGATACTCACAATTTAAATGTGTCGGGAGAACATCACGCTTGTGACGAGAAATATCTTCTAGGTAAATACCTTAATGGTTCTAGGATAAATGTAGACTATTTAGACTTTGGCAATATAAAATGCCCTCACACAGAAATAGACATTTTAGAGGGAATTGTATGATATTTGATTTGTATTCTATTGAACGAGAAACTGGTAAAAAAATAACAGGCGCAATTCACGTCGGCGCTTTTGTTGGAGAAGAGCTTAATCAGTATCGTAATTTAGGCTTATGTAATACTATTCTGTTTGAGCCACAACCAAACTTATACAAAATAGTAAAAGATAAATGCCTCATTGGAGAAAAGGTTTATAATGTAGCTCTAGGCTCGGAAAAATGCCAGAAGGAGATGAGTGTGTCTTGGAGGGCGGGAGGTGTTGATCATGGATGTGGGGCATCTAGCTCTCTTCTTAAGCCTAAAAAACATCTTATAGAACATCCCGAAGTAACGTTTCCTGAAACAATTATAGTCGATGTGCATACACTAGATGACTACTATGAAACTGGATACAACTTCTTAAATGTTGACGTTCAGGGGTATGAACTAGAGGTGCTCAGAGGCGGAATTAAGATGCTTGGGCATATCGACACTATGATTTTAGAAGTAAATCGGGATGAGGTATATGAGGGGTGTCCAATGATTGAGGACATAGACGCCTTTCTCTCAGATCTTAATTTTGATAGGATCGCAGTCCATTGGCAATCCGATAGTTGGGGAGACGCTGTTTATGCAAAAAGACAACATTAATTTTTTTGAAAGATGTGAAACTCCCACATCTCTTTTTAATAAAGGTTTTGCCGAATCTAATGACGATTGGAATTTAATACGACGCATATACGAAGAAGCTTCATTTACTCCCCATCAAAACCCTATACCAAAAGTGATTCATTTTATATGGCTGGGTCAACCCATGCCGGAATGGTATAAAAAGGTCATCGATGACTGGCGCCAGAAAAATCCGTCGTTCGATATAAAGGTGTGGGGCAACGAATCTTCTGAGAGTTTCATTAAGTCAAAACCTTCTTATAATATTTTCAGTAAATCTAAAAGTTTTGGAATTAAGTCGGACACCCTACGTTACGAGATATTAAAAAGTGAGGGCGGTCTATATGTTGACACTGATTTTTTATGCCTCTCTGATGAATTTGACACATTGCACGACAGCTTTTCTTTCTATGCTGGGATATGCTTAGAGCACCCGGTTCAGCTAAACAACGGAATAATGGCGGCAGCCCCTAACCATCCCATACTAGACGCATGTATTGCTAACGTTAGCGAAGATACCTACATGGAAATCCAGTGTGAACATACTAGAGTTCTCTATCAAACTGGCCCATGGTTATTGACCTCAGCGCTGATGTGGTACGTTAAAAACATCTCAACAGATGGTGTATTTATTGCTCCGTCACAAACATTTCATCCATTTCCGGCTAGATATAGAGACGAGGCGACGAAGGATCTTATAGAATCTTTTATTAAGCCTTGGAGCATGGCATGTCATCTTTGGCATGCTAGCTGGCAGCCCAATTCTAACTTCTATGTAGGAGAAATGATATGAGCTTCATGGTTCCCACAAATCACACAAATCCACCAGATAATAAGATTATATTTGAACAATATTTTGGCGAAAGATTTAGTGAAGTTAATCCAGATCTAAAGAGAAAGTACATAGATGTTTATTGGACCAATTACTATGTGGAGAAAAACTACTGCAACGACGATATGAGCGATCTTCAGAATTATCTAAACTCTTTAGACAGATCAGATAAATATTTTGCCGTGTGTCAATGGGACGACGGAATTCGTAATGATGTAGAAGGTTTAGATATTCTTGTTTATGCTTCTGGCGGAGTGGGGGATTATGCGTATCCTCTTAATTGTATGCCGCACAACACTCCTCCCCGCCGCGAGCGAGATATACTAGCAAGTTTTATAGGTAGCATATCTGGCAGACATAAAGTAAGAGAGGTTATGTATGAAAAATTAAATGGTAAAATGGGAATTTATGTTAGCGAATCGTTGGGGCGGGAATCCTTTTTAGACATTTTAACAAGATCCGCTTTTGCCTTATGTCCAAGGGGATATGGTAAAACCTCTTTTAGAATATGTGAATCTTTAGAAGTTGGAGTTATACCCGTATACATATATGATGATCCGTGGATTCCATTTGGTCATAAGTTAGATTTTGAAGAATATGGCGTTTTATGTCATATAGACGAAATTGATTCGCTTCATAACAAGTTGCTATCATATAACGAGAGAAACATACGGACTTTGATACAACGAGGATCGGAAGTTTATCAGGAATACTATAGTTACGATGGGTGTTATAGTAAAATTATCGAGGATCTTATATGAAAATAGTATACATAACAAACGAAGACCCAAATTCTCAGTGCGATTATCAAGAGGTGTCAATGCTTCATGGGCTCAGGGAAGTTCTTCGTGATAACTGTATTGATCATCCGCGAAAAAAAATTATGTATGGAGACTTTTCAGAGTCTCCCAAAAAAGAACTTCATGGATGGGGATTTAGTCTCCTTACTGAGCCAATACCAGATGTTTCCGATAGAAGTCTTGGTGAAGTGGATTTTGTTTTGTATGGAGTTACCGACGCATATGGTGTAGAAAATGTTCCCGAAATAGATCGGTTGGCAAGATACGGGGTATGGTATTTAGACGGACACGATCATGACAAAATAAGTCGAACCCCCTGTTTCAAAAGGGAGCTTTTTGAAGAACATGAAAACGTTTTCCCTACCGGTTTTGGCATACCAGAACATCGCATTATGCCGCTAGACTTTGAAAATAAAACTCAGATGATACAAGCAACAGCTCCTCCCCACGCCTGTTTTGGTCCTCAAATCTTAGGCCCCGCCGCAAGAAGTTTATACGTATTTACCGAAGAGGAAGAATATTATCGGGATATGCATCGATCCTTTTTTGGTTTAACCTGTATGAAGGGAGGGTGGGACTCTTTAAGACACTACGAGATTTTGGCTAGTGGAGCATGTCTACTTTTTAGAGACTACGATAGAAAGCCAAGTCTGTGCGCTCCGCAAGATTTGCCCTGCTTTTGCTATAATAGTATGCAGGACTTAGAGAATTTATTTAATAGACTAATTATAAATGAAAAGCCTACCCAAGAATATATAGATATGGTTTATAAGCAAAGAGAGTGGTTATTGAAATATGGAACTACGAAGAGGCGTGCCGAAAGTTTGATAAGAACATTAGAGAAACATAGAATTCAAAAGGTGTAATATGGGAAAATATTACGACTTATTACCAGACAATAATTTAGAAAAGAAATATTTTAGAGCTATAGCCGACGATTTAAGCAATCTTACTATAGTATCCAAAAACTTCGGAGATCCACTTCCCGACATAGATGGCGAAAAAATCATCTTAATGAATGCCGACGAAGCGTATAGAATTCCAGACGAGGTAAACGATCCCAGTGTAAAGATGATATTTAAACAGTATTGCAGAGAGAGACAGCATCAGAAATTAAGACCAATACCGCTAGGACCATCGGGAAAACTTCTCACAGAAACAAAACCTATAGAAGATAGGAAATATGATGTCACATTTGTGGGTCAAATAGCTCCCAATCGAGCTAATTTATATAATTCCATACCCAACTTTCTAAGTGACGATTCGATAAACTGTTTCTTTGGTTTTTATAAGGGTTTTAATCGAGGGATTAGTGCGACTTGTTACTCAGAAATACTGTCGGAAACAAAAATAGCAGTGTGTCCACATGGCACATCAAGTCCAGAGACATTTAGATTTTTTGAGTCTATGGCGCTTTTATGTGTGGTTATAGCGCCCCCAATGCCCGATAACTGGATATATAGAAGCTCTCCACACATAGAGATGAGTGACGATATTTACAGGGATGTTAAGAATGTCTTAAACCAAGATATTGAAAGTCTATCAAGATTCTCGGAAAATTACTACAGTCTGTTTGTAGAGCCTGATATGGTGGCTTCCTACATCTTAAGGGAATTAGGATTTTAAAATGTTTAGTCGAAACCCACACTATCCATCACCGAAATACATAGAAAAAGATATCACAATATGTCTTCATGCGGGTTCTGATCCAGAGGTCGTTAAAAGCCAAGTTGAACTTCTAAAACCTTTGGAGGAAGAGTTCAACGTACATTGGAACAAAAGAATTGATCGGCGTCCAGCGGCGTATGATTCCTATTCGGAACTAGTTAACGAAGCCGTTGCAACATCTCTAACAGAGACAGTGATTCTTGTTAATGACCGAGTTGTACCAGAACCCAGAGAAGTACGTTTTATGCTGCAATTACTCCACAGAGGATATGCTGTGGCGGGACAGTGGAACGTGGCATTTATGGCTTTAACCAAAGAAGTGTTTAGAAAAATAGGCTGGTTCGATGAAAGGTTTTATGGTGGAGGATGTGAAGACGATGACTTTGCGCTACGACTAAGGTTGGCGAACTTAGCTTACTTTGAGGCTCTGTCATGCGAATACGACCAGACTTGGAAAAGTCCTTTGCTTAAAAAGGATGGAGCTAAATGCGCGATATCTGGCCCATACTTCCATAGAAAATGGACACAGACACCAAACGAAATACGTAGAGTTATTCCAGAAGAAAACTATCCTAAGTGGGATGATGTAGTGGGCGAAGATCGACCAGATATAAGCGACCACTGGTTAGACTGGTCTCATTCAATTATTGGCATGGATTTTGGTCGAAGAGAAACGGATGGAGATTCAAGAACTTATCACTTTATGCTGGATGATTATAAAACAGAGTATAGGAAAGTCACTAGTGTATGAGAATACTTTTTTGCGGATATCGAACATGGGCCATTAGGGCTTATAACCTTTTAGGTAAAGTCTTTGATTTTGCCTCTAGTCCAGAAGAGCTAGAAGAGAAAACATCCGGTCATCACTATGACATTATATTCTTTGTGGGGTGGAGCTGGATGATAGAAAAAGAGCTAATACAGTCTAGTAAGTGTATATGTATGCATCCCTCTCCGTTACCAAAGTACAGGGGAGGTTCTCCGATACAAAACCAGATAATAAACGGAGAGGAAGAAAGTGCTGTTACATTTTTTATAATGGATGAAAAGATGGATCATGGAAAGATATTGTGGCAAGAGAGACTTTCTTTGTCCGGTAGTTTGGATTGTATATTCCATGATATGTCCTCGCTAACAAGGTCTGGAATAATACATATATTAAATACCCCTAATGACGAAGGTAAAGAGCAAGACCATAGTGAAGCTACAATATATAAGCGTAGAAAACCTGAAGATAGCGAAATAAAACCTGAAGATTTTTATGCTTCAACAGCTGAAGAATTGTATAATAAGATAAGGTGTCTACAGGAACCTTATCCGAAACCATTCATAAAATGCAAGGATGGTACGATACTATATATAACCGGAGCGAGCTGTGGCTAAAAAATTAATAATCTCGCCCCATGTTGACGATGATGTACTTGGGTGTGGTGGTATAATTGATAACAATACATTTGTACTTTACTGTGGATTAAATGAGTCTGACTTAATTGACAGACCTTCTATGAGAGTGCGTCTTGATGAAGCAGATAAGGCGGCATCCTACTTGGGTCATGAATACCTTCTTCTAGAAAACAAGGTAAACAACTATACTATCCTAGATTTGATATCCCCTATAGAAAAAACTATAAACAATATAAGACCGGAAGAGATATTCATCCCATATCCGTCTTATAACCAAGATCACAGAGTTGCATATGAGGCAGCTTTAGTTGCATTACGACCTCACGACAGTAACTTCTTTGTAAAAAAGGTATTCGCTTATGAGCAGCCTCATGTGTTCTTATGGGACAACTCACATCAAATCGGCTCCGCATTTAAGCCAAATTACTATAAGGCGATTGATATAAAAAGAAAAATCAAAGCTTATGAGCTTATGGAGACACAAGTCAGAGCGTTTCGTAGCCAAGAAACAATAAAGTCTATGGCTCAACTTAGAGGCGCTCAATCAAACTTAGACTACGCAGAAGCGTTTCAAATTTTAAGATGCGTGGAGGAAAAATGAAAAATGTATTAATTACAGGCGGTCTTGGATTCATAGGTACGCACTGTATAGAAAAATGGGTCGCTAAAGATTGGTCGGTACATGTTATCGATAACCTATCCTCTAATGCCATCTTACCAAATCATCCAATAGCTCAAAAAACCACCCTTATTGAAAGTGACATAATTGATATTGATTGGGAAAAATTACCAAAGTTTGATCTGATTCTTCATCTAGCCTCTCCAGTAGGTCCGGTTGGCGTCTTAAAGCACTCTGGTATGATGGCAGATATTATTCTTGACGATATTTATTCAGTTATCGAGGGGTCAAAACACAACGGTTGTCCCTTAATATTTGTATCCACCTCAGAAATATATGGACACAGAGACTCAAAAACCTACCTATCGGAGATCGGAGACAAGGTTCTTAAAGGTGAGTTTACTGTGCGTAACGAATATGCAATAGCAAAACTGTTATCCGAGATTGTTCTTTCTAACTGTGCTAAAATTAATGAAGACTTCCGATATCAAATCGTTCGCCCGTTTAATGTAACGGGGGCTTTTCAACTACCGGATGGCGGTTTTGTATTGCCTAGATTTGTACAGCAGTCGCTTAACAACGAAGATATTACAGTATATTATAGCGGAGAACAGATTAGAGCATTTACATGGGTTAAAGACATTGTGGAGGGAATATATTTAACCTCTATCGCTCCAGAGGAACTGTGGAACGAAGAGTGGAACGTCGGCAATGAAAAAAATGAGGAGAGCATACTCTATCTTGCAAAAAGAGTAAAAGCCCTTACAGGTTCTGAATCCAGAATAGCTCATGTAGATCCCGTAGCGCTTCATGGGAAGCTGTTTTCAGAAGCTCCTGAAAAGATACCAGACGCATCTAAAATCAAGCAGAAGCTAGGCTGGAAGCCTACAAAAGGAATAGATGATGTAATCAAAGAAGTGATAGAATTTTGGAGTAAACAATGAACATTATAGACCAGATATATCACAACCATGTTAAGCTACACCCTTCCTATTTTGAGAAATATAAAAAGGTTCCCAAGTATCCGGGACAGAAAGAATTTGGTGGATGGAATAAGCATAGCGGATGGAGAGGACACGACTTTCCCAGAGTGTGGTGCATACTAGACTTTATTGAGTGGATGAGTCAAATTGAACTATCTGGACATATTGGTGTTACAGACGATGAAGACCCTGAGCTAGAGTTTGTAGAGAATAGATTCTCCAAAAAGACAGTATTAAGTTATCCTCCACATGATTTGCATGACGAGATTAAAACAGATGAGGGCTTTGACTTTTTTCTATTTAGTCAGACAATAGAACATTTATATAATCCGCATCTGGCTATCCGAAACATTAGAAGCGCAATGAAGCCTTCTGGTCTCGTGTTTACAAGTGTGCCAACTATAAATATACCGCACATGACACCAGTCCATTTTGGTGGCTATACGCCGATGGGTTTAGCTTCAATGTTTATTTTGAATGGATTCCAAGTTGTTAAAATGGGTCAGTGGGGTAATTATGATTATATCTCAAAGATTTTTGAAAAGCATACGTGGCCTGACTTTTACGAATTGGCAAACGAAAATGGCGAAGTGACTAACGAAGAAAGAAACTGTTCCCAGTGCTGGATTTTAGCGAGGGCTATATAATGAAGAAGATATTTTTCTGCATGGCGGAATATCCAGAGCCTAAACAGGGGTTCTTTTTAGAATACATGTCAAAAGCTAATCAGAAGTACTCAGACATGCATAGCTTTGAATACATAGAAATGACGAATCTACCCAGAGAAGAAGACGGGAAGTTTTGGAGAGATAATCCTACATGGCTAAAACACAAAGTTGTTCATGACTGGATTGAGGAAGGTTTTGTTGAAGACGGAGACATAGTTTCACATATAGATGCTGATATTGCTATAGCTAAGTTTGATAAGTCATTTGAGCCAAGCGAAGGTAAATCTTTTGGCTACGCGATTGACTCTTGCAATACCCATTGTATGGGAGCATATACAATCAGAGTAAATGACTGGTCTAGAAACATGCTAAGAAACATGCTCGACGAAGAGTTTTACCAAAGAATGAAGGATAATAAATCTCCTGAACACACAAACCCTATAACGGGACAAGCAAACTGGGAACTGTTTAGAGAACAGGCGTCTTGGTATACAATGTCGGGGCTACCTCTTCATAGCTGGATTCCATTTACGCAACTACCCAACTATGGCTTTCATGTGAACAAATCTTCTGAAACAATCTACTCGGTAGACGAACTTCTTGAGAATGTAGAAATTTTCCCAACAGAATGGAATGTTACTCATATCCCCGAAGAAGATGGTCAGGATAGGTTCTATATAAATCCTACAGCAACAGAAGATACTATACTTAGACACTTTGCTGGCGGAAGAGCATGGAGAAAAGAATACTTTGAAAGGTGATCAAATGCAAATAGCTTCAATCGTAGATGACTTAGGCGCATCGCAAAGAAATTTTTATATGATAAAAGAGTTCAACAAAGGTGCAACATCAAAAGATTTGTCCATGGGGGCCTTTTATAACAGACCATCGATGTATATAACAACGCCACATTTTTCTTGCAAAAACATATCATTTCTGTCTGGATATCATGGAGTAGCAATTTCGACCACTATTGAAGGAGCTGATAGTCTCTTAAAATCTCACAATAATTCAGATAAATATCTATACCTTTGGAACATAGAGTGGTTGTCAACGGTGGTCAACTTTGATGCCGCTTGTAGAATACTACTAGATGATAGACTTAAGATTATTGCTAGAAGTAACTCACATGCGTTGGTTATAAATAATTTTTGCAACAAAGAGGTGTCGGGCGTAGTAGATAATTGGAACATTGACGAGTTACTGAAAGTAATCCATTATAAATCATAGGAGATATCAATGAAAGCTCTGGTTACTGGGGGAGCTGGCTTTATAGGAAGTCACTTAGTAGATTCTCTCATTGGGGAAGGACACGAGGTAGTATGTCTAGACAATGAGTCAGCCCAATCTAACGAAAAATTTTACTGGAATTCTGATTGTATAGAAGCTATAGTAGATATATGCGACTATAGGAAAATACTCCCTTGGTTCCGGGGAGCAGATATCGTTTTTCACCTTGCTGCTGAATCTAGAATACAGCCAACGATAGAAAATCCCACCAAAGCCGCAATGGTTAATACGGTGGGAACATGTAACGTTTTGCAGGCGTCAAGGGAGTGTGGAGTTTCAAGGGTGATTTATTCTTCCACCTCATCAGCGTATGGATTAAAAAACAACATACCGAACTCGGAACAGATGTCCAACGACTGTTTGAACCCCTATTCTGTAACTAAGGTGGCGGGAGAAGAGCTGTGTAAAATGTACAATAATTTGTTCGACCTAAAGACGATTATTTTTCGCTACTTTAATGTCTACGGAGACAGACAGCCTGTAAGCGGACAATATGCTCCAGTTGTTGGTATATTTCAGAGACAGGTTGCGGCTGGAGAACCTATGACCGTTGTTGGAGATGGACTGCAAAGAAGAGATTTTACCCATGTGTCTGATGTTGTTAGAGCAAATATATTGGCGGCTACATCTGACAATAGCAACATTTTTGGAGAAGTATTTAATGTTGGAAGCGGTGAAAATATTGACATGATAGAACTGGCAGATCTTATCAATAAAGACGCCCCACGAGTCCATATTCCGGCTAGAGAGGGAGAAGCTAGAGTAACCTTAGCAGACATATATAAAATTAAAAAGTTCTTAGGCTGGATGCCTCAAGTGAGAATACAAGACTGGCTTAAATCGGAGTAATAAAAATGAAAGAAATAGATGAAGCATATGTAATAAAGCAGTACGGAAACAATCACAGCACATACTCATTAGCAAAAGAGCTTGGCACCTATCCTAAAAAGATAGAGCGAATTCTTAGAAAAAATGGTTACGAACTACGTGGAAAATCGGAGGCTCAGTCTTTAGCAATAAAATCTGGAAGAACAAAACATCCAACAAAAGGTAAACAAAGAACTGATGAGGAAAAGCTCAAGATAAGTATTGGCACTGAAAAAAGCTGGCGAGAAATGTCCGAAGAGCAGAAGAAGCAAATTTCGGAAGAGGCTCGAAAAAGATGGGAGAAGATACCAGCAGATAAAAGAAGATCTATGCAGGAGAGCGCGGGACGTGCTTTAAGACAGGCGG
>Ga0114934_10000574_pt1 | contig 23349 bp, 19 predicted proteins | sample 4SBtaG_2_FD_99695 | JGI IMG/M metagenome (GOLD analysis project Ga0114934, IMG submission 99695) | Deep subsurface microbial communities from Kolumbo volcano to uncover new lineages of life (NeLLi) - 4SBTROV10_white metaG | ecosystem: Environmental > Aquatic > Marine > Volcanic ...
GATGAAAATTAGCTTTTTATAATACGGTTTTAGTAGTAAACCTGCAAATACTGCTGCTGCCATTGAGTTTGCCGAATGCCCTGAAAAGAAACCATACCTTCCACATCTTGGAGCAACAAAACGCATAATACCTTGAAGTTCTTCTTCCCTGCAAGGTCTTGGACGTTTAACGATAATGTACTTAAACAGGTTTGTAATTTGATCGGTAAATGCAATCATTACTGCTACTACTAGAATAGTTAACAATAACACCTTAAGTCCTAAACGCTTATAAATAAAAAACAATAAAATGGCATATAACGGAATGAAAGTAAACTTATTTGTAATTACAAGCCATAACCCATCCCAAGTTGTACTTCCTAAATTGTTTAAAAATAAGAATAGTTCTTTATCGTATTGAAGCAATTGATCTAACATATTACCTAATTATCGTAACGTGATACTTCTCTATCATAAAACTGTGAAGCTTCTTCTATCAATGCTTCAGTCTCATTTAATAATTCTTTTTCATCATGTTGGTCAAAATCTTCTAGCCATTCTACTTCATCATTTTCCAGATTAATAATAAACCTCGGAAAATCGGTATGAATTACAAAAATAGCATTAGGTAAATCGGTATTATCTCCTAGCATAAATTTTGGAAGATTCATATATTATATCTTGTTTTATAGATTCGCGCTTTTGTAAGAAATACAAATTTAATGGAAATCTAAACGTTATTGTCTAGAAATTTTTCTTTAATCAATCGTTTTGTTAAATAATTAAATCTAATATACAACATAATTGCTGCAGATGTAAGTCCGACTAGAAGTCCTAACCAAATTCCGAAACTTGCATAAGCTTCTTGTTTTCCTAAATAATAACTAATAGGAAACCCTATAACCCAATACGCTATAAATGTTATTAAGGTTGGAATTTTAACATCTTGCAGACCTCTTAGCGCTCCTAAAACCATAACTTGTACACTATCACTTAATTGAAATATTGCAGCTGCTATTAACAGTTTAGCCGCAATGGTTATTACTTCGGTATTATCTACTAAATTTTTAGCATCATTCAAATCGACATATAGTTTAGGTAATGCTTGATGAAATATTAGAAATAACAGAGCAAAAATAAAAGCGAAACAAAGTCCTAATAAAAATATTGAAAACGCAATGCGACGTAGTTCTTTGAAATTTTGAAATCCTTTTTGATTTCCTACTCTTATCATTGCAGTAACACTTAAACCCATGGCAACCATAAAAGTCATTGATGATAAATTAAGCGCTATCTGATTTGCTGCTTGAGGGTTTTTCCCTAACAAACCGCTAAGCCAAATTGCTCCTGTAAAAATAGCAACCTCAAAAAACATTTGCATGGCGCTAGGAAACCCAAGGTTGACTGTTTTTTTTATCATTTTACGTTCCAATACAAATAATTTAATATTAGTAACATATGCTTTAGATTTCTCTTTACTTTGTAACAGCCACCATAAAAAGAATAGCATAATAAATCTTGAAACCAAAGTACCAACTGCAGCTCCAACTATTCCCATTTCTGGAAATCCAAATTTTCCAAAAATTAATATATAGTTTAAAACCACATTTACAATATTAGCCAATATGGTTGCATACATAGGATATTTAGTCATTGACAAACCATCGCTAAATTGTTTAAAAGCTTGAAAAATAATTAATGGCACTAAAGAAAAAGCTACTAAATCTAGATAAGGAATAGCTAGAGCAACCACTTCAGGTGGTTGTTTCATAAGGTGCATTAATGGCTTTGCTAAAAGTATTATTCCAAATAATGCTAAACTTAAAACCATGCACAAAAAAAGACCGTGTTTAAACGAAGACTTTCCTTTTTTAAAATCATTTTCAGAATCTGCTTCTGCTATTAAAGGGGTTATGGCTGTAGAAAATCCAATACCTAGTGACATGGCAATAAAAATAAAACTGTTACCCAATGATACTGCAGCAAGTTCAGCAGACCCTAATTGGCCTACCATTATATTATCAACTAGACTCACAAAAGTATGACCTAGCATCCCTAGCATAACTGGTGTTGCCAGTTTTAAGTTGTATTTAAACTCTTTAGTATAGATTGATAACACGTAAACTTTTTTAAAAAAACAAAGGTAACTTATGCTTTTGGAATTACTAATTTTGACATAAAATAAACATCCAATCTAAAAATTGTTAATAAGTTGTTTTAAATAATTTATTTTAAACGAATTAAATAAATTATTTTTAAGGTGTTATTAACTTGCTATATAGGCAATTACGTTTGCTATATAGTTGAGACTTTTAGCTATATATTTTAGAGGGATTTAAAAATACTTTCGTTAAAAGGTTTCAAACATTAAAAAGGGGAAATCTTCCCCTTTTTTTATTTTTAGAAATTACATATTTATTGGATATTAACTCATCTTATTCAACAAATAGAGTTTTTATCAATCTATCCTAAAATTAGCCTAAAACAAAAAAACAGCCTTAAAGCTGTTTTTTTTATTCTTCTTCTTCAATGCTTTCTTCTTCAAGCAAATCTAACATTTTATGCTCTTGTAATATATTATACCACCTCACCATTTTTTTAATATCGCTTGGGTATACTCTATCTTCGTCATAATCTGGCAGTACTTCAAAAAAGTATTCTTCCAAGACATCTTTACCGTCTTTAGGGTTTATACTTGTTAACTTACCATTCTCCTTATCTTTAATCTTCTTTAACACCTTTTGCAATGGCACTTCTTCAGTTAAAGTATAAATTGCAATCTCACTAAGTAAGCTAACATTACTTCTTAAGTTTACAGATATACGCTTTCCATCTAATAAAGATTCAGCAATATAACCTCCTCTAGTTTGAGTAACTAGCTTAAACAAACCTGGTTTTTGAGCAATGGCTAAAATACTTTCTAAACTCATAGTAACTTTTAATTTTAAAAGCGGCAAATATCATTGGTTTACAGTACTTATCAAAGTATTATCGCTTATTTTTTGCATCAGGAAAACGCATTTTATAATCTATATTAATTTTTCCTTTAGAAATGTTTACCAATTTCCCTTTTATTAAACGTTTCTTAAAATTAGAAATTTTATCGGTAAACAAAACACCTTCAATATGGTCATATTCGTGCTGTATAACTCGTGCTAATAATCCATCAAAGGTTTTGATGTGAGTATCGAAATTCTCATCTTGATATTGAATTTTTATTTCGGGCTTTCTAATAACATCTTCTCTTATATTGGGAATACTTAGACACCCTTCATTAAAATTCCATTCATCACCTGTTTCTTCTAGAATCTTTGCATTGATAAATGTACATTTAAAATCTTTTAATTGATTTTTTTCTTCAACTGATAGTGAGTCATCTTCAGCAAAAGGTGAAGCATCAACTATAAAAACACGAATTGACAATCCAATTTGCGGTGCCGCCAAACCTACACCATAAGCATTATACATAGTCTCATACATAGTCTCAATAAGCTCACTAAAATTAGGGTAATGAGAAGAAACATCAATAGCTTTTTTTCTTAAAACTGGGTCTCCATAAGCAATAATTGGTAATATCATTTTTGTTTTTTAATAATTATTGCAAAAATACAATTCTTATAAATTCTTAATCCTTTTTAAACATAAAAAACTCCTTTAAGAAAGGAGTTTTTTAAAATATTTTAAATTCAACTTAATTCTGAATAATAAACTTTTTAGTAATAGAAGCATTATCCGTTTCTAATCGCAATAAGTATATACCATTTGATAAACTTGAAATGTTAATATCTTTAAATTTTGAATTATTAAGTTGATCTCTTAAAACCAATTTACCATCTAAACTATAAACATTAATTTTTGCTGACATATTTAAAGCAAAATTTATATTTAAAACACTAGCGTTTTTTATAGGATTAGGGGAAAGTTGTATCGTTTTATTATTTATATAAAAAATATCATCTATACCTAAAATCCCATTAGTATAGTCACATGTTGAACTTCCATAAGTTACTGAATATGAATTTGAATCTATAACACCACTTCCAGAAGCAAGTTGATATCTAGAAGAAAATGTATCACAATTACCTAATATATATGCACTGCCATCAATAACAATAGCTCCAGGTCTACTTCCACAAGGAGGTCCTGGTAAGTCAAAAACAAAGAGCACCTCTTCTGGTATTACAGGTATAATAAATGAATTGTCTGGGCAAGCTTGAGACGAAACTTGTTGAAAACTGAAAACTGAAATTAAAAATAAATAAAAGTACTTATGTTTCATGAGAGAATTTTTACGCACTATAAAGATAAAACAAAAAACAATATTAATTTAATTATTTAGTAAAGTATTTTTAACAAAAACTATTTCTTTGAATACAAATAACTTTGCAAAATTAGCGTTGCACTAATCTCATCAATTAAGGCTTTATTTTTACGCTGTTGCTTTTTTAAGCCACTATCAATCATCGTCTGAAAAGCAATTTTAGAAGTAAACCGTTCGTCAACTCTCTCAATGGGAATTCCGGGTAATTGTTTTTTCAATTTAACTATAAATGGTAAAATTAAAGCTTCGCTTTCAGATGCACTATAATCCATTTGCTTTGGCTCTCCAATTAAAATCAGCTCTACTTGTTCTTTACTTACATAGCTTATCAAAAATTGTAACAGTTCCTTAGTATTAACTGTTGTTAACCCTGAAGCTATTATTTGTAACTCATCCGTTATAGCAATTCCGGTACGCTTCTCTCCATAATCTATGGCTAAAATTCTTCCCATTTTTATATTTTAGCAAAGTTAAGTAAAAGTCATTACTGTAAAAGTTTAAGGTAAATTATTATTATGTTATAGAAATTATACCTTTATATTTGTGTTGAAATTAATTGACCATGAATCAAATTAAAACAACTATAGAAAATGCTTGGCAAAACCATGAGTTACTTAAAGAAGAGCTTACTATTTCTACAATAAGAGAAGTCATAAATTTATTAGATAATGGCAAAATAAGAGTTGCAGAGCCAACCACAAGTGGATGGCAAGTTAATGAATGGATTAAAAAAGCTGTAGTACTCTATTTTCCTATTCAAAAAATGAAAACTATTGAATCCGGTCCTTTAGAGTTTCATGATAAGATTCCATTAAAAACTGGTTATGCTGAAAAAGGAATACGTGTTGTGCCCCATGCTGTTGCACGTCATGGTGCATACATTTCAAAAGGTGTTATTATGATGCCAAGTTACGTAAATATAGGTGCTTATGTTGATGAAGGTACCATGGTTGATACATGGGCAACTGTAGGTAGTTGTGCTCAAATTGGAAAAAACGTGCATCTATCTGGAGGCGTTGGTATTGGTGGGGTTCTAGAACCTTTACAAGCAGCTCCTGTTATTATAGAAGACAATGCGTTTATTGGATCTAGATGTATTATCGTTGAAGGTGTTCATATTGAAACTGAAGCTGTTCTTGGTGCAAACGTAGTATTAACAGCTTCTACTAAAATAATCGATGTAACTGGAGACGACCCCATAGAAATGAAAGGTAGAGTACCTGCACAATCTGTAGTAATTCCTGGAAGTTATACAAAAGAATTTTCAGCTGGAAATTATAACGTGTCTTGTGCTTTAATTATTGGAAAAAGAAAAGAAAGTACAAACAAAAAAACATCATTAAACGATGCTTTAAGAGAATATAATGTTGCAGTATAAGTTTTTAATATACATTTCTTATAGTTACGCCGTTCCAATTGGCATTCCTTTGGAAAAAGAAATTATTAAACGTTGCTTTACAGTAACATGGTTTAGTGATTTAGAAGAAGGTAAAACAGCATTACATAATAAATCCAATATTTTAAATGACATTACAGAAGTTTTAAACTATAAACCTGATATAATATTAACTATTTCAGATAGCGTACCAGATTTTATTAATGCTTTAAAAGTTCAAGTTTTTCATGGCTTCAATGCTGAAAAAAGATCATTTAAAAAAGACCACTTTAGAATTAGAGGATTATTTGATTTATATTGTACTCAAGGACCAAGTACAACTTCTATTTTTAAAATGCTCCAAAAAAAGCATAAAAATTACGAAGCTATAGAGACTGGCTGGTCAAAAGTAGACCCTTTATTTCCAATAGTTAAAAAAAGCAAGAGTACTATACCTACAATTATGATTGCATCAACTTTTACGGAACGATTAAGTCTGGCTCATAATGAAGATGTTTATCAAGAAATTAAACGCCTTATTAAAGCTGAGCATTATAATTTTACAATGGTACTACACCCTAAAATACCTGAACATATTGTTGATAAATGGGCAGCCCTAGAAGCATCTTGTTTTACTTTTTATAATACAACAAACCTTATTCCTTTATTTAAAAAAGCAGATATTATGTTTGCTGACACAACTTCTGCTATACAGGAATTTTTATTACAAAAAAAACCTGTCGTAACTTTCAAAAATCACAGGAAAGAAGATTATTTAATTAATGTTGAACACGTTGAAGACATTGAAAATGCTTTTAAGCTAGCTCTAACCTATCCAGAAACTATTTTATCTAAGATACAATCGTTTATTCTTGATTTGCACCCATATTTTGATGGAAAATCAAGTGAAAGAGTTATAGATACTTCCATTGATTTTTTACACAAAGACAAATCTTATTTAAAATCGAAACCTTTAAATTTGATTAGGAAATACAAAATAAGGAAACGTTTAAATTACTTTACTATCAAGAGTTACAATAAACCATTTACTCAAGTAAAAGGTTAAATTTACGAATCAATATGAGTTCTAATATAAAAATCTCTGGCATAATTATTACTTATAATGAAGAAGAACATTTAGAAAAATGTCTGACTTCTTTAATTGATGTTATAGATGAAATAGTAGTAATTGATTCCTTCTCGACAGATAGAACAGAGGCTATTTGTAAACAATTTAATGTTACATTTTTGCAACACTCCTTTGAAGGTTATATTGAACAAAAAAACTATGCTATTTCTAAAGCTAAATTCGAATATATTTTATCTCTTGATGGCGATGAAGCATTGTCAAGTGAACTCAAAAAATCAATTTTAGAAGTAAAACAAAATTGTGAACATGATGGTTATTATTGTAACCGATTAAATAATTACTGTGGACAATGGATAAAACATTCTGATTGGTATCCCGATAAAAAATTGCGCCTTTTCAAAAAAGATAGTGGTGAATGGAAAGGTATAAATCCTCATGATAGCTACACGCTTAAAAAAGGAAAAACTCATAAAAAACTAAAAGGAGATTTACTCCATTGGATTTATGCTAATTATCAAGAACACAACCAAAAGGTAGGAAATTTTTCAAATATAGCAGCTGAATCTTATTTTAAGCTTGGAAAAAAATCTTCAATTTTTAAAATACTTTTTAGACCATCATGGGCTTTTTTTAAAGCTTATTTTTTAAGATTGGGGTTTTTAGATGGTCTGAATGGATTTATTATTTGTGTGCAAACATTTAATGTTACTTTCTTAAAATATATTAAACTTAGAGAATTAAATAAAAAAAATGATTAACTAAACTACTTCCAAAATCTAAGTGCCTTTTTTATATTTTTCTTTTGCTGGATCTTATTTCTAAATTGTTCTGTTGATTTCCACATTACATTAAAAACTTTATGGTAATCTTCGCCAATACATTTTGCATATTCATCACTCATTACTTCAACCATTGACTTATGTTTTGTAAGTCTAGAAAAATTTTTTATTCTAGCTTCAAAATCCATAGATTCAAATTTCATTCTATTCAAATCTACAAGATAAAACGAATAATGGTCTCCGTTTTTTAGTATTAAAGTATTACCTGGGGAATGATCTAAAAAGTGAACCCCTTTTTCATGCAAGCTAAAAGTAAACCTAGTAAACTCCCGTAAAATTTGTTCATAATTAGGGTAATTAAAGTCATTTATTAGTTCTCTATATGTTAAATCGCAATCTAATTGTTCACTAACATAAAAACTTTTCTTATACAATAACGGAGTTGTAAACTCATAATATGCGATAGGATTCGGTGTGCCTATGCCTAATTGCATTAGCTTGGTTGCGTATTCAAATGAGCGCTGTGCTTTACTTTTACGAAAATATTTATAAACTATTTGGTTTATTAGGTTTGGGATTCTAAAAGATTTGATATTAACAATTTTATCATTTAGCTTAAACAATTTAAGTTTATTTCTAGCATCCTTAATATTCTTACCTGAACTATCAAAAGTCTCAATGAAATTATCAATTGCTTGTTCAAAATCTTTGTATTCACCCTGAAACACTTTCTTCATTTGGCAATATTACAACTTTTTATAATTTTAGATTTTAAAATTAATCTTTGACTTATTAATTGTTTGGATGTACTAAAAAATTATACTTTTAAAGTTTTAAATTTAATTACATTAAATCCAAAAAAAAATCTAGCATGTTTGTTCATTTTTTAATTACTCGCTTTAATCTACGTAGAGATGATTGGGTAACAAGCAAAAAAAATAAAGTTGTATTAACAGATGAATGGCATAAAAACCGATTTGACCTTTTTGACAACTATTGTTTCCCTAGTGTTTACTCTCAAACCAATCAGAATTTTCAATGGTTCGTGTTTTTTGATACAACCACACCGCAAAAATATAAGGAACATATAGCATCCTTAGAAAAGAAGATGCACAATTTCAAACCTATCTATGTTGATGGAATGGAGGCGTTTTTACCTTCAATAAAATCGTATATTGAAAATTATAATGAAGATTATTTAATAACTAGCAGATTAGATAATGATGATTGCATTAGTAAACTTTATATAGATGAGATTCAGAAAAGGTTTAATAATCAGGATTATTTAGCTTTAGATTTTATTAATGGTTACACCATTCAAACTTCGCCATCTATTAAAATTGGAAAAAGACTAGATCAGTTCAATCCATTTATTACTTTAATAGAAAAAAACAACAATCCAAAAACTGTTTGGCATATACGTCATTCGCATTGGAAAAAAGAAAAACATATTTCACAAATTAAAAATGTTGAAATTTGGACCTCAATAATTCATGAAGAAAATAAAGTGAATGAATTTTTGGGATATGGCAAGGTAAGTTTAGTAGATTATTTTAAAGATTTTGAAATTTCAAATCTAAAGAAAGATATGATATTAATGAATAAAATTCCACAAAGTAAATGGAGACTACAAAGTTTTTTTAATCTTTGCTCTTCCTCTTGGAATTTATCATATAAAAATTTAAAAAAGAATATCGGATTATATAATTAAATTCACTAAGTCAAAATATGCAACCTGAAATCAATAACGCCATAAATATCTTAATCCAAGGCGGAATTATACTTTATCCTACTGATACGGTTTGGGGTATCGGTTGTGACGCAACAAATAGTGATGCTGTTAAAAAAATATATACTCTTAAACAACGTGAAGAAACTAAAAGTATGGTATGTCTAGTAAATAAAATAGATATGCTCAAAACATATATTGACACAATTCCTTCAGCTGCATCCATTATTATCAAAAAATCTAAAAAACCAACAACCGTAATTTACAACAACCCTAAAGGAGTTGCAAAAAATTTAGTTGCAAACGACAATACATTAGCTATTAGGGTTGTGAACAATACGTTTTGTGAAGAACTCATTAAAGATTTAAAAAAACCTTTAGTATCAACCTCAGCAAATATTAGTGGACAACCTACTCCAAAATCCTTTGCAGAAATAAGTGAACAGATTTTAAAAGGTGTAGACTATATTGTAAATTTGCCAGATGAAAAAAGTGAAGCAAAACCATCAGCAATTATTAAATTAGGAAATGACGGAAATGTTACATTTATTCGAAAATAAATACTCGATTTTCAAGTACCAAATCCCAATTTATGGTTTTTGGAATTTGGAATTTGGCTTTTGAAATTTATAATGAATTATAAAGAAGCATTACAACATAACATCTTTAAAATTATCTCACAATCAGCTCAAGAACTCAACTTAAGCTGTTTTGTTATTGGTGGTTTTGTACGCGATTATATTTTAAAAAGAGGCACACATAAAGATATCGATATTGTTGCCATTGGTAGTGGTATTACTCTTACAAAAAGAGTTTCTAAAAATCTTCCGAACGCACCAAAAGTTCAAATATTCAAGACCTATGGGACTGCAATGTTAATGCATAAGGATTTAGAAATTGAATTTGTTGGTGCACGAAAAGAATCATATAGTGAAGACAGTAGAAACCCAATAGTCGAAAATGGTACAATTGAAGATGATCAAAACCGTCGTGATTTTACAATTAATGCATTGGCTTTAGACTTGAGTGAAAACAATTTTGGTGATTTACTCGATCCTTTCAATGGTATCCAGGATTTAGAAGATAAAATCATTAGAACTCCCTTAAATCCAGATATTACTTATAGTGATGACCCATTGCGAATGATGCGAGCCATACGATTTGCAACACAACTTAATTTCACTATTGAGAATAAGTCTCTAAACGCTATTACAAAAAATAACCATCGCATTAAGATTATTACTGAAGAGCGTATTGTTGTTGAACTCCATAAAATTCTGGAAAGCAAAACACCCTCAGTTGGATTTTTATTACTAGAACTAACTGGTCTACTAGACTTTATTTTACCAGAACTCACTGCATTAAAAGGTATTGACGAAGTTGAAGGCCAACGCCACAAAGACAACTTTTATCACACCCTAGAAGTTGTAGATAACATTGCTAAACATTCTGATGATTTATGGTTACGTTGGGCTGCTTTACTTCATGATATTGGAAAAGCACCTACAAAAAAATTTAATAAAAAAGTGGGTTGGACATTTCACGCACATGAGTTTGAAGGTTCAAAAATGGTATTTCAATTATTTAAACGATTGAAAATGCCTCTTAATGATAAAATGAAATTTGTACAAAAAATGGTGTACATGAGCTCACGCCCAATTGTATTGGCACAAGATACGGTTACAGACTCAGCGGTTAGGCGATTGATATTTGATGCTGGTGATTATGTTGACGATTTAATGACACTTTGTGAAGCAGATATTACAACTAAAAATCCTAAAAAGTTTAACAAGTATCATAACAATTTCAAAATTGTCAGAGAAAAAATAATTGAAGTTGAAGCCCGAGATCATATTCGTAATTTTCAACCACCTGTTTCTGGTGAAGAAATCATGAATGCATTTGGATTAAAACCTTCTAGAGAAATAGGTTTAATAAAAGACACAATTAAAGAAGCTATTTTAGAAGGCATTATTCCAAACGAACATGAAGCTGCTTATGAATTGATGATCAAAGAAGGGAAAAAATTAGGATTGAAACAAATATAAGAATTAAGAAAAATAAATATTCGTGTATTCGTGGCAAAAATAAAAGACAACAAAAAAGTAATTTACTGGTTACTAACAGGATGTTTGTTAATCTTTATCATGGTTGTAATTGGTGGCATTACAAGATTGACACATTCAGGTTTATCCATTTCAAATTACAAGCTCATATCAGGTACATTTCCTCCTATGAATGATGTTGAGTGGCAAACGGCTTTTAAACTTTACCAACAGTATCCAGAATATCAAAAATTGAATACTCATTTCACCCTTCAAGATTTTAAAGATATATATTTTTGGGAGTGGTTACATCGTTTTATAGGCAGACTTATAGGTTTGGTATTCTTTCTGCCTTTTTTGTACTTCTTAATAACAAAGCAACTTACTAAACCTACCATAAAAAAATCCATTTTTTTACTTGCTTTAGGTGCTTTTCAAGGGTTTTTAGGATGGTACATGGTAAAAAGTGGTTTGATAGATAATCCTGATGTAAGTCATTACAGATTGGCTGCACACTTAATTACAGCCTTTATAACATTTGCTTATACATTTTGGGTAGCTTTAGATATTATGTTTCCCTATAAAAAATCGCTTTATAAACCATTTAGAAACTTTTTAAGATTTGGACTTGTATTGCTTTTACTTCAAATAATATATGGTGCTTTTGTTGCTGGTTTAGATGCAGGTTTTATACATAACCATTGGCCAATGATGAGTGAAGGGAAATTTATGCATGAAACTGTTTATTTAGAGCAAAACCCGTTATACAAAAACTTTATTGAAGGTAAAAGTGGCGTACAATTTGTTCATAGAATCCTTGCTTATATTGTTGCTATTTACATCTTTATTATTTGGTATAAAACAAAAAAAATGACGATTACAACTTATCAAAAAAAAGGAGTAAATGTATTGTTATTAATGGTTGGTATTCAATTTTTATTAGGCATATTTACCATTTTGTTTCAAGTCCCTGTGTGGTTAGGTGTAGCGCATCAAATAGGTGCATTTGTATTATTAAGTGCGATGACATTTACCTTACATCGTTTTAGTAAATAACTTAAAAGACTTATCTTTGCATACTTAATTTATGACTATGATTTACCGATTTAGAGTAATCCTTGATAATGATACTGAAGATGATATTTTTAGAGATATTGAAATCAGAAAAACTGATACTTTAGAAGATTTGCATAATACTATTACACAATCTTTTGGTTTTGATGGGACTGAAATGGCATCATTTTATTTAAGTGATGACCAGTGGAATCAAGGTGAAGAAATATCTTTATTTGATATGAGTGAAGGTATAAATTCTGTAAGATTGATGAATGAAGCCAACTTAGAGGATATAGTTGATGATACCCGAACAAAGTTAATCTATGTGTATGATTTCTTGAGCATGTGGACCTTTTTAGTAGAACTCGCAGAAATTGTAGAAGAAACAGATAGTGTAGACTACCCTAACCTTATGTTTGTTCATGGTCAAATTCCTAGTGATGCTCCAGAAAAAACCTTTGAAGCCGACAATTCTAGAGATCTTGATGAAGATTTAAATATTGATGATTATGACAATTTAGATTTTAACGAAAACTGGAATTAGATTTGTTTTATTACAAATTATTTGTATTTACATTTTCGTAATTGCGCTTCACAAAATCTAAGGCATTTTTTAAAATTTCTCCCATATTCTTACTGCGCTTAAATTTTAAATCTAGTGTATAATCATAGATAGTTAGCTTCAATACATCAACATTTTCTTTTTTAGAGATTGTATCAGATACCATACAATCTAACAAACTTTCTATTCTATCGTGAAAGCTAATCAAACGCTTTGCTATAATTGAACGCTCTTCCAATTTATATTGGTCTATCGATTCTTTCTGAAATTTTTCAGAAATTAGTTCTACCATTTTAAAATTCTCTTTAAAAAACTGTGGTCTATAAATATTAAACTTTCCTTCGTAGGATTGTTGGTCAAAATCAATGGCTCTTACCTTATATACAACCTGATCGAAATCGTGAGTAGGTACAATTACATAATTGTAAGACCGCATATCGCCTAAAAGCCGAATCATACAACGCTCATTAAACTTTACAAATTCCTTGGCTATTTGCCCCTTTTCAGAATGGCTACATTTTGGTAGCATATTTTTTATAAACTCGTCTCCAGGAATGCCAGCAATATGTTCTTCAATAAGCGTATCCTTATACACTAAAAAATTAAGATTGTAAGGCGATAACATATGCTCCAATTCTATACCATAAATGCGTGAAGCATCTGCTTTTTTTACATAAAAATAAGTGTAATTGTCATTAATAATATTTCTTACTTTAATTCTGAAAGGCTTAGAATTGCCAAACGTACAATAGTCTATTGCATCAATATTTAAAAAAGGAATGATTTTCTCATTCCCATCTGAATGCAAATTGGTATATACTTGTTTTAAGCTTAATTCAATTTCTTCTCTTTCAAAATCATTATAATATACACGTATCCACAAGGTATCATTATCGTTTTTGTCATACACCTCAACAGACCCTTGAAAACGCAACATATCTTCATAAAAAACAGGTATTCTTATATTTCGCTCATACTCTGAAAGATAAGCATGTAGCTTTGTTGATATTGGATATGAAGGTTTTCGCTTTGAAATTTTTAAATCTTTCATTGTAAAATTATCGTTGTCCAAAAGTAATGTATTTTTATAATGATATTAAAAACCATTGTAACAAGTTATCCATTTAGTCGTCTTACGTTTATAACTAATCAATCTTATCATTTTGGAATCAATTTTAACGATTAATAACCTTACTAAAAAATTTGGCTACTTAACTGCAGTTAAAGATCTTTCATTTACAATTAATAAAGGCAATGTTTATGGCATTCTTGGACCCAATGGAAGCGGTAAATCTACAACCCTTGGAGTAGTGCTAAATGTTGTAAACAAAACCCATGGAGATTTTCATTGGTTTGATGGAAACATCACAACACATGATGCCTTAAAAAAAGTGGGAGCTATAATAGAAAACCCAAACTTTTACCCTTATATGTCAGCCTACCAAAATTTAAAATTGGTATGTAAAATAAAAGGTGTAGATATGACCAAAATTGATGAAAAGCTTGAAATTGTTGGGCTTATAGAACGGAAGAATAGTAAATTTAAAACTTACTCTTTGGGTATGAAACAACGTCTAGCTATTGCTTCTGCATTGCTTAACGATCCAGAAATATTAATATTAGATGAACCTACAAATGGTCTAGACCCTCAAGGTATTCATCAAATTCGAGAGATTATTAGAGGGATTGCCAAAGAAGGCACAACCATACTTTTAGCATCTCATTTATTGGACGAAGTAGAAAAAGTATGCTCTCATGTTGTTGTGTTGCGTAAAGGTGAAAAACTATATTCAGGACGTGTTGATGAAATGATTTCCAGCCATGGTTTCTTTGAATTGAAAACCGATAATAACGATGAACTTATTAAAATTCTTGAAATTAATGATGCGTTTGGAACCATTAAAACTGAAGAAGGAAAAATTACAGCCTTTTTAAATGAACCTATGGAAGCTGCAGCTTTTAACAAACTTATGTTCGACAAAGGTATTATGCTCTCGCATTTAGTAAAACGCAAGGAAAGTTTAGAAGAACAATTCCTCCAGTTAACCAACAATAACTAACCACAAAATCATTCAAGAAATGTTACGTCTTATACAATTAGAATTACAAAAATTATTACTCAATAAAACGAGTAAGATACTTATATTTATTTCATTTATTCTACCGTTTACGGTATTAGTTTTATCGTCAATTAAAATAAATTTCTTTGGTTTTTTTACTTTAGAATTAGGTGAATTAGGGATCTATAATTTCCCAATCATTTGGCATATCACTACCTTTTTTGCATCTCAATTTAAATTTTTCTTTGCTATTGTTGTGGTGAGTATGATTGGCAACGAATATAGCAACAAAACCATCAAGCAAAATTTAATAGATGGATTGAGTAAAAAAGAATTTATACTTTCAAAATTTTATACTATCGTTCTGTTTTCTTTAGTAGCCACATTACTATTATTTATTATTTCATTGTTAATAGGTTTATACTATTCAAGCTATAATGAAATCAATATTATTTTTAGAGAAACCGAATATTTACTCGGGTATTTTTTAAAACTTGTTGGATTCTTCTCGTTTTGTTTATTCTTAGGTATGCTTGCAAAACGTTCAGCATTTGCTTTAGCATTCTTGTTTGTTGATTTTATTTTAGAAGCTATCATCTTGGGTCTAATTTCATGGCAAGCAAATTTTGAGTTAGCGAGTAAAATTCAAAACTTTTTTCCTCTTAAATCCATGTACAATTTAATTAAGCAACCTTTTCAACGAATTGCTATGACTAAATTCCCTGACAAGGAAACTCTTAATTATGATTACGCTGTACATTGGTATGAATTTGTTATTGTAATTGCTTGGACAGCTTTATTTATCTTTTTATCGTACAGATTATTAAAAAAGCGAGATTTATAATATATTTATAAGCTTATTGCTTATAAATGAAAAAGATATTTTTAATTCTAACCCTCTTTGGTTCATTACAAATTATTGCCCAAGGCGAAGCTGCAAATTGGTATTTTGGCTTTGGTGCAGGATTACAATTTAATCAAGCAACTGGCAATACTACTGTATTATTTGATGGACAATTAAGCACTAATGAGGGCTGCTCTTCAATATCTGATGCTAATGGTAATTTACTTTTTTATTCTGATGGGGTTAGAGTTTGGAATAGAAATCATCAAATCATGCCAAATGGAACCGGTTTGTTTGGAGATCCTTCAAGTACACAATCGGCATTAGTAGTTCCAAAACCAGACGACCCTAATATTTATTACATTTTTACTGTTGACACAGCAGCTGTAGATGGAACGGATTTTGGTTTAAACTATTCAATAGTTGATATGTCTCTTGATAATGGTTTAGGAGATATTGTAAACAAGAATATAAATTTACTTGCTGATTGTTCAGAAAAAATCACAGCTGTTTTAAAAGATTGTGTTACAAAATCTATTTGGGTAATGACTTTGGCTTCAATCGATGGAACATCAAATGTTTTTAACACCTACCATGCTTTTGAAGTAAATAATGCAGGGGTAAATACAACTTCTGTAAAATCTACTTTTAGCATAAGTGTAAGTGATCAACGTGGTTATTTAAAACTCTCTCCAGATGGCACTAAAATGATTTGTGCAAATATGAGAGGTGATTTTAATGATCCAAATAGTACTGATCAATTATTATTATATGACTTTAATGAAACTACTGGTGTTGTAAACAACCAACAACGACTCTTTATTAATTCTCCAAACAAATATCCTTATGGTGTAGAGTTTTCGCCGAATAGTCAAGTACTTTATGTACATTCATCTAATGATCTTTTTGGAGGTGGAGCTAATAATCCAATCAATCACTCAGCAGTTTTAACACAATTTAATCTAGCAGCTGCAGATATACAAGCAAGTCAATTTCCTTTAGATACAAGGCAATTGTATAGAGGTGGTTTACAGTTGGGACCTAATGGCAAAATTTATCGCGCCTTAAGTGCTACTTACACACAAGGATTACCCTTTCTCGGTGTAATAAATAATCCAAATAATTTAGGTGCTGCAGCTAACTATCAACATAATGCAATTAGTCTTACGCCAAATTTATCCTCTCAAGGATTTCCGCCTTTTATTCAGTCTATATTTAACACAGAAGTAGATATTATTAGAAACGGAATTAGTGTTACCAATCTTTCACTTTGCGATGGTGACACATATACATTAATGGCTGACGATATTGTTGGTGCAACTTATACTTGGACTTTAGATGGTAACCCTTTACCTAATACGGTTTTCGACCTCACAATTACACAGGGAGGTCTATATGAGGTTTTAATAGACTTAAACAATGGTGATTGCCCAATAGAAGGCAAAGCAATTGTTAGTTATTTTACGCCTCCAATTGCTAACCAACCTACAAATATTAATATTTGTGATGATGATAATGATAGTCTTTATGATTTTGATTTTACAACTAATGTTGATGCACAAGTATTAAATACTCAAGACCCCTTAACATATAGTGTTCATTATTTTGAAACTGCAACCGATGTTGTAAACAACACAAACGAAATTGTAATACCTTATCAAAATACTACTAACCCTCAAGAAATATTTGTTAGAATACATAACGATGGATTTACGGATTGTTTTGATACGACTTCTTTTTTTATAGAAATTTTTGATACTCCTACCGCCAATCCAGTTGGAGATTGGGAAATATGTGATAACAATACTGATGGTAGTGATGTAAATGGTCAACGTGATTTTGATCTTACTACGTTAAACGCTTTAGTTTTAGGAACTCAAGACCCTTTACAATACAATGTTACGTATCATAATTCTCAAGCAGATGCAGATGCTGGAGCCATCGCTTTACCAAATCCATATTACAATACAACTCCAAATTTAGAAACTATTTTTGTTAGAATTGAAAATATTGCTTATCCAGATTGTTTTGATACAGCTTCGTTTAATTTAATTGTAAATATTATTCCTGATGCGTTTAATACCACATTATTTCAATGTGATGAAGATGGTAATCCTGATGGATTTACTTTATTTAATCTTACTGAAGCAAACGATGCTTTAACAGGAGGAATAGCTGATAGATCAACTAAATTTTTCTTATCCCTAGCTGATGCGCAAAATGATACTAATGAAATTGATGGAACTTCTTTTAGTAATACGATTAGCACTCAAATAATTTATGTCCAAGTTATCAATGATAGCACAGGTTGTTTCCGAGTTTCACAATTAACACTCGATGTTACTGCTACTGATGCTACTGATGCCATACTTACCCACTGTGACGATGATGGCGTTGAAGATGGATTTTATAATTTCGATTTGAGTCTCGCTGATGCCACCATATTAATTAATTTACCTAATACTGTAACTTTAAGTTATTATGAAACTTTCGACGATTCGCTTTTAGAAGTAAACAACTTAGGAACAACATTCACAAACACAGTACCATATTCGCAAATTATTTATGCAAGGATTGAAAACGCTAATGCATGTTATGGTATAGCTGAAGTACAATTAACAGTTTATGAAATCCCTAATATTGAAACCGAGTTTGAGACCATTTATTGTCTTAATACATTTCCAGAAACTATAACACTCGACTCTGGTCTTATCAATAATTCACCTAGTGATTTCACCTATTTATGGTCCACTGGAGAAACTACAGAAAGCATACAAATAAATGCTCCTGGAACATATTCAGTAACTGTAACTAATGCTAATAATTGTAACAAAACGAGAAATATTACAGTAATTGCATCTAATATCGCAACATTTGAAAACATTGAAGTCATTGATGTATCTTCTAATAACACAATAACAGTTATTGTTTCTGGCGAAGGCGATTATGAATATGCACTTAACAACATTAACGGACCATACCAAGACAGCAACTTCTTCGAAAATGTCCCTCCTGGTCTTCATACTGTTTTTGTGAGGGATAGGAAAAATTGCGGCATTGTAAACGAAAGTGTTTCTGTTATTGGTTTTCCAAAGTTTTTCACACCAAATGGAGATGGCTTTCATGATACTTGGCAAATTTATGGTATAAATCATAGTTCTCAAATTGAAAGTATCATTTATATTTTTGATCGTTATGGCAAACTTTTAAAACAATTATCTCCTCAAAGTTTGGGTTGGGATGGTACTTTTAATGGCGAAGACTTACCCTCAAACGATTATTGGTTTCATTTAAAATTACCCGATGGTCGCATTTTTAAAAGTCATTTCACTTTAAAGAGATAGCAAAAAACGTACTAAAAAAGCATCATTATATTTTAATTTTTCAATACATTCTGAAATAATTATTTACAAAAAATTGTATTTCATCGATTTATTTTGCATTTCATCTATTTTTTGTTTACATTTCGCACTTAGAGCCCCAAATCAAAACTAATGATTTTTAAAACCCCATTTTTAAAAATCATAACCTACTATTAATGAAAAGATTAACCCCCTTAATGTTGTGTATTTGTCTTTGGATTGCAAATTCAATATCAGCACAAAATATCTCGGTTGATAATACTTTGTCTGTGCAAACGCTAATTGAAAACAATTTAGCGGAAGGTTGCGTTGAAATAACAAACATTTCTTCGTCAGTAAATGGGACTATAAATGGGTTCTCAAGTTTTGGATATTTTGAAAGAGCTAATTCTAACTTTCCTTTCCAAAATGGTATCATGCTTTCTACAGGTAATGCAAATTCTGGCGGAAATGCAACCAATATCAATATTTTAAATGATGGTGATCTTACTTGGGGAACCGATCCAGATTTAGAAACTGCCTTAGGAATTTCAAATACATATAACGCGACATCTATCGAATTTGATTTCATTTCAATTTCAAATATCATTCAATTTAATTACATTTTAGCTTCTGAAGAATATTTTGGCAACTTCCCTTGCGACTATTCTGATGGCTTTGCATTTCTTATAAAAGAAACCAACACCAATAATCCATATATAAACATAGCGCTTATTCCTGGAACAAATATTCCTGTAAACACAAGTACCGTTCACGATGAAATTGTTGGATTTTGTGCTGCTGAAAATCAACAATATTTTGATGGTTATAGTATGGGAGATACCAATTATAATGGAAGAACAACCACCTTATCCGCTGCTGCTGCAATAACCCCTAATGTGCAATACCACATTAAATTAGTAATTGCCGACCAATCTGATGAGAACTATGACTCTGCTGTTTTTATTCAGGGAAACAGTTTTAACCCTACCGTAAATTTAGGTCCAGATGTATCTACATGTGCTCAAAATTATACTATTGATGGTGACATACAAAATCCTTTAGCACAATATACTTGGTATCAAGATGGTGTTTTACTCCCTGCTGAAACAAACAATAATTTAAACATTACAATATCTGGAAACTATACTGTAGTTATTACAATTCCTTTAAACAATACCAATTGTATTATTGAAGATAGTGTGGTTATTAACTTAAGCTCAGAACAAACAGCTGGAGCAATTACTGACTATCAGCTTTGTGATGATGCAAGTGAAGATGGTGTAGAATTTTTTAATCTTTCAATTAAAGATAATGAAGTACAAAATGCAGTGTCCCCTGGAAGTTATATTATTTCATATCATCTCACAGACGCTGAAGCCCAAAACAATACAAACGCAATTACAAACCCTATTCAAAATTCATCAAATCCGCAAACTATTTATGTAAGAATTGAAGATACAAATGGTGGTTGCTTAGCTTATACTAGCTTTAACCTAGTTGTAAATCAGTTGCCTCAAATCATACCTCCAACTCCAATAGTGGTTTGTGATGATACCATTGCTGATGGCTCAACTCAAATAGATTTAACACAATCGGATGCCGAAATCACACAAGGAAACGCAAACTTAATCGTGAGCTATCATTACACACAAAATGAAGCTGAAAATGGTATCAACCCTATTCCATCACCTTATGTAAACACACTTCCTAACGAACAATTATTTATTAGAGTTCAAGATTCAACTACAGGTTGTTATTCCACAACTACAATAAACATTACTGTACTAGATAGACCAAATGTAAACGCAAACATACCACCTTTAAACGCTTGTGATGGTGATGATGATGGTTTTGCATTCTTTGATTTAACTACTGTTATTTCAGATATCCTTCAAGGGTTAACTGGTGTTACTATAACATTTCATATCACAAATGCTGATGCACAAACAGGAAATAATCCAATTGCAGACGCTTCAAATTTTCAAAATACGATAGCCGATATTCAAACCATTTATGTAAGAATTGTAGATGATACAACAGGTTGTGCAACGATTGTTCCTATTGTAATACATACCAATTTGTTAATTACAGGGACAGCCATACAAGATTTTTATGTGTGTGACGATGATAGTGGTGATGGTATTGCAGAATTTGATTTACTCAATATCGCATCACAAATAATAAATAATTTAACCAACGTTACTATAGCATTCTATGAAACTCAATTTGATATGGATAACAGCATCAATCCTATAGATCAAAACGTACCTTATGTAGTTACATCTAGTCCTAAATTAATATATATAAAAATTGGTACGGCAACTTGTGCTTATGAAGCAGAAATTAACCTTTTTATTAGTCCTCCAATAATTCTACAACCAATAGCTCCAATTGATTATTGTGATACTGATGATGATGGCATCGTAGATTTAGAGCTTTCAACCTTTGATGCTCTCGTACTAAATGGCTTAACAGGAGTTACTGTAAACTACTTTATTAGTGATGCTAATGCCAATAATAATGTTAATGCATTGTCACAAATCTACACAAATACTGCAAATCCGCAACCACTATATGCCAGAGTTACATCAAACACTACAGCATGTTATAATACTATTGCCTTTGATGTTAATGTAATTCCTGCGCCTACAGTAAATTCGCCTTTAGAAATTATTATCTGTGATAACGATCAAGATGGATTTTCTATAGTAGATCTAGAAACCATGATACCAAGTATTGTAGCAGATACTACAGATTTGGTAATTAGCTTTCATACCACATTAAATGACCAACAAAATGACACTAACCCAATATTAGTCCCTAATGTGTTTAATGCTACTACACAAACCATTTTTGCAAGAATTGAAAGTACAATTACAGGATGCTTTGCTTCTGCTGAAATAAATATTATTGTAAATACACTTCCTGAATTTATACCTATTAGCAATTTTGAAAACTGTGAGTCAGATGGTGATCAAATAGCAGATTTCCTATTCAATTTAAAAGATGCTGAAATTTTAAACAATCAAACAGGAAAACAGGTGCTCTACTTTGAAACAGAATTAGATGCCATCAATAGAACCAACATCATAGATAAAAATTCTAATTATAATAACACCTCTAGTCCACAAACAATATACATAAGAGTAGAAAATAATACCGATCAAGATTGTTTTGGCTTTTCATCATTCACTTTAGAAGTTGGCTCTTACCCATTATACAATCCACCAACAAACTTCTTGGTTTGTGATGATATTTCCAATGATGGTTTTGAGAATTTTGATTTAAACGATAAAATTCTTGAAATGTCTCAAGGCATTTCAGAAAACCTAGACATAACTTTTTACACATCCTTTGATGATGCTGAAAATCTACAGAACGAAATCCCTTTAAATTATACCAATATTACCAATCCGCAACAAATTTACGCACGTATTGAAAATGGAACATATTGCCATATTGTTGCAGAATTTGGTCTGAATGTAATACAAGTACCAACCGTAAATTTGCCAACAAACTTAACAGTTTGTGATAACGATTATGATGGCGTTTCTGCTTTTGATTTAACCGTTTCAGAATTCGAAATCTTAGATGTTAGAAATAACGATATAATCATTTCTTACTATGAATCAGAAGAAACTCTAGAAGCAGATATAAATCCTATTTTAAATCCTGATAGTTATAACAATATCACGAATCCACAAACCGTATTTGTAAAAGTAACCAATACTGTTTCCGATTGCTATGTGACCATTCCTTTGGAAATTACAGTAAATCTGCCTCCTGTTCTCAATACCATTCCAGCTATTGAAATTTGTGAGAATGACACTGCTATTTACAATTTAGATGAAGCTACAGATGTGCTCATTGATGACTCTTCAAATACATCAATATCCTATTACCTAAATAATATTGATGCCCAAAATAGTCAAAACGCTATTGGAAATACCTATACTTATACTGCGACAAGTCAAACTATTTTTATTAGAGCAGATTTTAATAATACCTCTTGCTCTGCGATTGCGTCTTTTGACTTGATTGTTAACCCAAATCCAATAGCTAATACACCTCAAAATCTTGAAGATTGTGATGATGATTACGACTTTGCCCTTATTTTTGATTTATCACAACAAACTTCTACTGTTTTAGGAAATCAAAATCCATC
>Ga0114934_10000575_pt1 | contig 23319 bp, 17 predicted proteins | sample 4SBtaG_2_FD_99695 | JGI IMG/M metagenome (GOLD analysis project Ga0114934, IMG submission 99695) | Deep subsurface microbial communities from Kolumbo volcano to uncover new lineages of life (NeLLi) - 4SBTROV10_white metaG | ecosystem: Environmental > Aquatic > Marine > Volcanic ...
TCACATATCTTGTTGTTTGTACCACTAAAATAAGTGAAATTTTTATCAGGTTAAATGCTGTGCAATTTATTATTGCACAGTTATTTGACCTAAATTGTTAATAACTTTGTTGCGGATATGAGGGTAAACAATAAAACACCCTTTCTCATGACAAATATAAATTTATTTTCTTAAATTGTAAGTAAATTAGACAAATCAATTTTCAAAAAACTTGTAAAAGAAAAACAAACAGATAAACATCAAAAAAATTCATAAATTTTCAAACGAAATGGCGTGTTAAAAGTCATAATACCGAACTGCTATCAAGTTGCTTAATTTTTCACTTCGTTTAAAATTAAGATTGATGTTTAATATAATTTCGGGCGCAATAGCAAACTGAAATTATACAATTGAACATCTGTCGGTATTAATATCAAATGGAATTATTGCTTATGCCTATGTCAATAATTTTATTTGGTTATTTTATAATCTGAATGCATTAAAATTTTTCTAAATAGAGTCTGTCTATAATGTCCGATTTTTTCGTTATGCTTGTTTTGAAAACAGTCATTTACAAAAGTAAACTCCTTGATTTTCAAAACTTCGCAAGCCTCAAACTCGAACATTATAATTCAGACTCTTGACTTTATGGACAAACTCTAAATAGTGTCTCTAAGAAAACGCCAAAAACGTTTATATGGTATTACTAATCAACACAATAAGGCTGAAAACTATTTATAACGAAAGTTCATCAAAAAAACGAGAAAAAAACAGCCTCATAACTGCTGAATATTAATAATTTAAGACTATTTTTATTGTAATTTTTTCTTTCCTACATTATTTTAGTTTGATGTTTAAAGTTTTAATGATTTTTTTTCGTTGGCTCTGTTAAATTGGGTTTGCCGAGAAGAAAAGTAGTGGCAATGTTATTGTTGACAAAAATCTGTTCCAACCTTTTTTCAAATTCAGTGCGTTGCGGTTCATGTCCCGAAAGAATGACCAAAACTTTTTTGTTATTTTCTGTCGGTAACGGTATTTTATTTTGGAACCGGGATAGGGGATTGATAAATTTGGTGTTTTCAGGGAGGGGATATTGGTGCGATAAATCGCCTGAAAGGTTTTCTTTGCCTGAAAAATCTGGTACCCAACATTCATCAAATTTTCTTATTTTGCGTAATAGGTTACGATGTACCATATTTTCCAAAAAAGACCAAGGTCTTGGAAGTTTCAGCATCAACTGGTGAGTTATCAAAATATTATAGGTGTTGGCATGTCGCAAGCCATAGCGATTATCCGAAATAATAATATCAATTTTGTATTTGACAATGAGGTCTTTTATTGTTTCGTAATCTTCCCGAATCGATTTCTTTAAATGACCATAAAAGTGGAGAATATTCACAGGCGAAAAAAATGTTGGTCAAAAAAAAGATTTGTTGAGGAATCGCTACGGTTTTTAAGTCAGGAAATTCATGTGATAGAACAGATAAGGAAGGTTCATTGCCTGCAAGCATAATTTTGTGCGTATGTTTGTATCTTCTGACAATGGAAATCAATCGCGTAGCATGACCTAAACCCCAATTTAACGGGGCAATCAGGATTATTTTTTCGGTTCCTAAATCAGGTAAATTATTCACGCATGAAATTTTTACAATAATACAAAAAATGAGTCCAATTGGAGAACTATTTTTTAGACCACACGCTTGTTTTATTGAAAGAAATGTATATTTGCAAAAGAGTTATTTTTACCTTGCTCTATGTTTCGATTGAAAATATTTTATATTTTTGACAAATTCGTCAAGAAAAATAATTCTATAAGAAAATGGAAAAATTTGGATTGTATATTAGGACATTGAGAGAACAGGCAAATTTGCCGTTAAGAAAATTGGTATCTTCACTTGATATTGACCAATCTACATTGAGTAAAATTGAAAGGGGAGAAAGACAATTTACTTCTGATATGGTTACGAAACTTGCAAAAATTTTTTCCATAGAATATAAACATTTGCAGATAATGTTTTTGAAAGAAAAATTGTTAACGGTCTTGACAAATTAGGATTTTGCTATTGATGCATTAACAGAAGTACAAAAAGAATTAAAAAGTTAAACTATGGATATTCAAATTGAAAACGGGAAAATATTTGTGCCACTTAAAGAAAAGTGGTTAATGTTGAAACCCGAAGAAGAGGTTCGACAAAAATATATTGCAAGACTTGTGAATAAATATGGTTTTTCGATAGACCAAATGGCTCAAGAAGTGCAAGTGAGCAATGCTCATCGTGGACAAGGCAGGGCTATGGCAGATATTGTTATTTGGAAATCTGCAAAAGATAAAAACGAAAATAACAGTCCCGCAATAGTTGTTGAGTGCAAGGCTGAACACATAACTGTTCGTGAGGAAGATTATTTTCAGGGTTATAATTATGCATCTTGGGCTGGAGCAGACTTCTTTGTAACAACGAATTTAAAAGAGACAAGAATATTTAAAGTTCTGAAGGGGAAAATACCTAAGAAACTAGAAGAGGTTATCAATATTCCTGATGCTGAAACAATAAACAATAGTAAAAAGGTTGACGAACTATTAAGACAAACAAAAGCATTTACAAGAGATGAGTTTTCTAAACTGCTTTTTAAATGCCACAATATTATTCGAAACAATGACAAACTTTCTCCTGAAGCTGCCTTTGATGAAATAAGTAAGATTTTGTTTATTAAAATTCGTTACGAACGTGATAATACAGGTGCCCAGATATTTTCAGCAAAAGAATTTAAAGCTGCACGAGAAAGTTATGAGAAATACCGTCCAAAAGATGGTGCTGAATTTTACCAATTCTTATTTCAACAAACAAAAGAAGATTTTAAAAACGATGATTTATTCGACCCCAACGAAGTAATTAAAATTAGGGAAAACAGTTTTGAGGCAATAGTTAAAGAATTGGAGATTTACAATCTATCAACAACTTCTGACGATGTGAAAGGTATTGCTTTTGAAAAGTTCCTTGGCAAAACATTCAGGGGCGAATTGGGGCAGTTTTTTACTCCCAGAACCATTGTAGACTTTATGGTTGATGTGTTAGACCCACAGGAAGGCGAAGTTCTTTGCGACCCTTGTTGCGGAAGTGGAGGTTTTTTAATTCGTGCCTTTGAGTATGTTCGTGAAAAAATTGAAAATGAAATTCAAGTCGCAAAAGAAAAAATCAAAACCGACACTTTTACAAAGGAATATGAAAAACTCCATGAGAAAGAAAAAGGAGCAATAGACCAGAAAGTTAATGCTCAATTTGCAACCCTAAACTTTGAATTAGATATTAACAACTCTAATAGCAGATTGCGAACTTTGAGTTACGATTGCATATATGGAACGGATGCAAACCCAAGAATGAGCAGAACTGCAAAAATGAACATGATAATGCACGGTGACGGGCATGGTGGAGTTCACCATAACGATGGATTATTAAATGTAAATGGAATTTTTGACAACAGGTTTGATATAATCCTCACAAATCCACCATTTGGTTCAAGGGTTGAAAAAAACTTGAAAATTACCGAAGCGGATAAATATACAGACATAGAAAGAATTAGGAAATATCAAAAACGATATGGCAAAGCTTATGACAAGGCTTTAGAGCAAGTAAATAAAAACATTGGGAAACCGCTTTTGAGTTTATACAAAATAGGTTCGATGAGTACATTAACCGAAGTTTTATTTATTGAGCGTTGCTTAAACTTATTGAAACCTGGTGGTAGAATGGGAATCGTATTACCAGAAGGGGTTTTAAACAATACCAATCTGCAGAAAGTGCGCGATTTTGTTGAAAGCAAGGCGAAAATTATTCTAATTACATCTATTCCGCAAGATGTTTTCATTGCATCGGGAGCAACGGTCAAACCAAGCCTGTTGTTTTTCAAAAAGTTCACCGAGGATGAAGCCAAAGAATGGAAACGCATTGCTCAGAATGCTAAAAACGAGATAAACGCTAAATATTCGCCACAAATTAAACCGATTGAGGGGAAATTAGCTTTGCGAGGCAAAGAAGCTCCTTCAAAAGACGAAAAAAAGGAATTACGGAAACAACTAAAAGAAATACAGCAGAAAATTGAATCGGAAATTAAAACCAAGATTAAAAAAGAATTCGATTATCAAATACCCATTGCCGAAGTTGAAAAAGCTGGTATCAGTACAACAGGTGCAGAGATTGAAAACGAGTTGATTCCTTTGAGTAAGGAGTTTACAGAATACCGAAAGCAAAAACAGTTATGGGAAAATAAATTTGATGCCATAAAATACGAAGTAATGGAAGACGGCAAAATGTTCCGTATCCCCACAGTAGGCGAACCTCATGAAATTTATGGACAGAATGCATAAAGGACAAAAGACATTTTTGCAATCAACTTCTTTTCATCTGCTTGAAAATTGGAGTGTTCAATATTTGCTTGAATCCAAGTTTTCTTACAATGAAAAATATGAACTTACTGCGATAGGTGATTTTCTTAAAAGAAACAAAACACCTATTGTTATTGAAGATACCAAAGAATATAAGAGGGTTACCATAAAAGTTAACAACGGTGGAATATTTTTTAGAGATGTTGAATATGGTAAAAATATAGGAACTAAGAAACAATTTCTCATTAGAAAAGGGCAATTTCTTTTGTCCAAAATTGATGCCCGAAATGGGGCATTTGGTGTCGTGCCCGAAGAAGTAGATGGTGCAATAATAACCGGTAATTTCTGGACATTTGATGTCGATTATTCAAAAGTCAACCCTTATTTCCTAGCGTTAATAACCACTACACCAGAATTTATCAGGTTTAGTGAGCATGCAAGCAATGGAACTACCAATCGGCATTATTTACAAGAGAATTTATTTCTTGCTCAAAAAATTCCTTTACCACTTTTATCAGAACAAAATAGGATTGTAGAAGCTTACAGTAATAAAATAAAACAAGCAGAGGAACTTGAACAGAAAGCAAAGAAGTTAGAGGAAGGGATTGAATGTTTTTTGTTTGAAAAACTTGGTTTAGAAAAAGTTACCATTAAACAATTTAAAAAAGGAGTTATTAATTTATTTTCATTTAGTAGTGCATTTGATAGATGGGATATGCATAAAGATTCTTCTGCTTCACTGGCTTCCTTAAAACATGCAAAATATCCTATAATAACGCTCAATGAAGCGTTTAATTTCGAAAAAAGAGGTTGGAAAAAGAATGAGCATAATAGCGATTATTTTGATTATATTGAACTCGGTGCTATCGACCCTTTAAATGGGATAAAGGAAAGTAAAAAAATTGCCGTAAAAAAAGCACCGAGCAGAGCAAAGCAGATAATAAAAAAAGGTGATTTAATAATCGGGACAACAAGACCTTATCTTAAAAGGTTTGCTATCGTTACTGAACAATTTGATGAAAATATTGCCTCATCTGGTTTTCAGGTAATCTCTCCATCTGAAAGCTATAATCTTGAATATCTTCTTGAATATCTAAAGTCAGATTATGGTATTAAGCAATTTGAATTTTTCATGACTGGAGCCCTCTATCCTGCGATAACAAGCAAAGATTTGAAAAAAATTAAGATACCAATACCTCCGATTTCAATTCAAAATGAAATTGCAAAGAGAATAAAAGAATCAAAAAAAGAAATTCATGATTTGGATCAAAACTCACAAATTTTAAAGTTAACTGCCCTTAAAGAATTTGAAAACGAAATATATAAGTCATGCAACTAAAACGCTTATACATCAAAGACTATAAAATCTTAAAGGATTTCACTATTGAATTTCCATATGATTTTAAAAAGTATATTTCTGTGTTTATAGGGGCTAATGGTTCAGGTAAGTCAACTATACTTGAAGCAATTGCTCTAATATTTAGCGATACAATTTTAAACCAAACTGCGAAATTTAGTTTTGAGTTTGAATATTCCGTAAAACTAGAAGAAGTAATTGAGCAAACAAGTACTACTTCAGAATTTAAGACTGCTTACATAATTGTAACCCTATATGCCGGAAAGGGTGAAAAAATTAAAGCCTCTGTTAATAGTGGCATGGACGATACAGATTTCAGCGATAAAGTAATTGATTCAAGAAAAATGGTTGTCTTTGGTCAAGGGAAAGAAAAATCAGTACAATCTTATTTACCTGATAATATTGTCATCTACTACTCAGGGTTGTCTGAAATTTTGGAAAATTTGTGCAAACCACATGAAGAAAAACTTTCGAAAGCATACCGCAAAGGAAACACCGATATCGACAGGGATTTCTTTTATTATAAACCTGAACATTTCGGAATTATCCTATTAAGCCTTTTATCATATGAGTATGGCGATATTCCAGAGTTTTTGCACAACAAAGCTAAGATACATGGAATGCAAAGTGTTCAAATACAAATTAAAAGACCGAGCTGGTATAAAGCCTCTATCGATAAATTTTGGGGAGCCGAAGGCGAGGTAAGGAAGTTTTTAGATTATTTAAATGAAAATTCAGCAACAACTGATGATTTAACCAATTCTGAAAGTTCAAACCGTAAAGGAAATATTGTAATTGAAGCATTGCAGGACGAAGCATTGATAATTACAATTATTGGTTTGGAAAGATTATATGAGATTCGTGAACACTTAATTGAAGAGAAAAGACTTTTTGAAATTCTAAATATCATGCTTGAGGATGGAATGTTAGAGGATATCTCTTTTTCACTTGAAAAACAGGATAACGGAAATTATAAAAGTTTTAATGTATTAAGTGAAGGAGAACAACAAGCCATTGTAGTAAAAGGAATGACAGAATTATTATCAGGCAAAAATACACTTTTTCTTTTTGATGAACCTGACACCTATTTGCATCCAAGCTGGCAACGCCAATTTATCGGAGAAATTGAAAATTTTAGCAAAATAGAAAGAAGTACCGGGCAATCAATATTTCCTGAAAACACATTTTTAATTGTAACTCATTCGCCACAGCTATTAAGTAATGCAAAAACAGAATTAAATTTTGTGAAAATAATTGAAAACGGCATTTTGGTAGAGAAAACACCTAAATTTTATGGTCGTGAAATAAGCTCAATCTTGTATAATCTGATGGGAGTTGAAGAACGTAACAAGACCATAAAAAAAGACATAAGTAAATTATTTACCCTAATTGAAGATGAGGAAACAAAAGAAGCAGAGAAGGAATTGATTCGTTTAACTGAAATTTTAGGCGAAACTGACCCTGATATTAAAAATGCTGAAATTCAATTAAATTATTTAAAAGAAGATGAAGCAAATAATCAAGAATAATGAACCTCGCTCTTTGGTTCAGCATAGAGCACAAGGAGGTAATTATGCCAATCTCAATAAAGATGGACTACGCAATTCTCTAATTACAGAGCAGGGTCATATTTGCTGTTATTGTATGTGTAGGATACCTCACAAACTAAAACCTGAGGAAATAAAAAAAAATTATCCAGACAGTAAAATTGAACATGTAAAATGCCAATCAAAAAATAGAAATTTAGAATTAACCTATCAGAATTTACTTCTGTCATGTAATGGAAAACATGGATATCCAAGACAAATGCAAACTTGTGATAGCTATAAAGGTGAAAACGATTTATCATTTAATCCTGCTGATACACAAAGAAATATTGAAGATTTTATTAAGTATTCTGCCAATGGAGAAATTTACTCTGATGATGATACAATAAATCAAGAACTTAATGAAGTATTAAATCTGAATACCAAGGATTTAAAAGATATTCGAGAGCTTTTTTATAAAGATATTCAAACACGGATAATTCGAGAAGGAAAAAAAAGGAAAGGGAAAGACATACAAAAAAGGTTTTATGAATCTGAAAAACAGCAATTGTTAATATTAAAAGATGGAAAATTTGAACCGTATTGCATGATTGGTATTTATTTAATAAACAAGAAACTAAGCAAGTATAATTAGATGGAAGAAATCCAGCCCTCACAGCCATACACATTTGCAATTCGCACGAGCCAATGCTCAAACCAAAAATTGCAAAAGAGTATGTCTTGCCAACGCAACGCAGAAATGGAAAACTTGTAGCAAATTTGAAAGAAAGTAATTTTTAGAACTCCCCTTAATAAAAACATTTGTAGGTATTAATTTTATTTGGTTATTTTACAATCTTAATTGAGTAAGAAAGCAGATGGCAAAATCCAATAAATTTGGTGCATTTTCAGGTGTTTTTACACCATCAATATTGACAATACTTGGTGTCATTATGTATATGCGGCTTGGATGGGTTGTTGGACAAGCCGGACTCATTGCTACCATTGGCATTATTCTTATTGCTCATATTATTTCGGTAACGACGGGATTGAGCATTTCATCTATTGCCACGGACAAAAAAATAAAAGCAGGTGGCATATATTATATGCTTTCTAGAACGCTTGGATTACCGATGGGTGGGGCTATTGGTATTACCTTGTTTTTGGGAACAGCATTAAGTATTTCTTTGTACATTATTGGTTTTGCCGAGAGTTTTTTGAGTATTCCTGCCATTGCTGATTTTTTGCATTTGCAACCCGGTGTTGAGAGTTATCGTATTGTGGGTACTGCTGTTATCATTCTCTTGGTAATATTAGCCTTTATTAGTACTTCTTTAGCTATGAAATCACAATATCTTGTTTTAGGTGTTATTGTACTGTCTTTGGTTTCTATTTTTGTCGGCTTTTTTATCCACCCGGAATTGATGCCGCAAAAACCGTTGATGGGGATGGCTAAAAATGGGGTGTCGTTGGAAATGGTATTCGCCATTTTTTTTCCTGCAGTTACGGGCTTTACAGCGGGTGTGGCTATGTCCGGAGATTTAAAAGACCCAAAGAAAAATATACCCATAGGTACGATAATGGCAATTGTCGTCGGATTTATTGTCTATATGTCAATGGCAATTGGTTTTGCCTATTTTGTTAATCGCAATGATTTGATTGGCGATACAAACATCGTTTTGAAAGTTGGTTGGATACCTGCACTTGTTATTGCCGGAATTTGGGGGGCTACCTTATCGTCCGCATTAGGTGGTATTCTTGGTGGACCAAGAATTTTACAAGCATTATCTCAAGATCGTGTAATGCCTAAAATATTTGGGAAAGGCTATGGGAGTTCTAATGAACCGCGAAATGCATTATTGCTGATTTTTTTGATTGCCGAAGGGGGAATTTTGATTGGAGAATTGAACTTAATTGCAGGTATAGTTACAATGTTTTACTTAACCTCTTACGGATTTATAAATTTAGCTTATGTCTTGGAGAGTTGGGCAAGTACTGATTTTCGTCCATCGTTTAAGGTTTCAAAGGTTTTTGGTGTAGTGGGGTTTGTGTTTGCTTTTGCTATTATGTTTAAGTTGGATATTTTGTCAATGCTTGCTGCTTTTGCGATTACTGGCGGTATCTATTTTATATTGAAAAGAAGACAACTGAAACTGGAATTTGGTGATGTGTGGCAAAGTGTGTGGAATTCAGTGGTCCGTAGAGGATTAAAACATCTGAGTGTTAAATCTATTGAGGAAAGAAATTGGCAACCTAATATTATTTTATGTAGTGGAGGAACTAAAAATAGACCTTATTTAATTGAATTCGGAAAATCACTGGTTGGGAAATTTGGCATGTTATCTAACTTTGATTTAGTAGAAGATCCTTCTGCTGACTTGCTTTTCCCGAAATATGAGCAACGGCAGCAATCTGATGAAAGTGAATCGGGAATTTTCACACGAAAACAATCTTGCAAAGATATTTATGATGGTATTGAAATGATTGCACGAACTTATGGGTTTTCAGGAATAGAACCGAATACTATTATTTTGGGATGGGCTAGACAGACTAAAAATCCGGATAAGTTTCAGAAATTATTGCGAACGATTAATAGCTTGGATTATAATGTGTTATTGATTGATTACGATAAGCGTTATGGTTATGGAGACCATAATAAAATAGATATATGGTGGCGGGGCGAAGGTAACAATGGGACTTTGGCATTAACCTTAGTTAAATTTATGGTAGCATCTTCCTATTGGGAGAATGCTGAAATTCGGTTGATGATTATAAGTTTTGAAAATGACAAAGCATCCTATATACATCGTCGTGCTGATGAGATTTTGTCTGAAATGCGAATAGAGGCAGAAGTAAAGGTTATCAATAATCAAATTGAACAGAAAGCGGTTTATGATATTATTCGTGTGGAATCTAAAAGTGCAGATATCGTTTTTGCCGGTATTCCTGAAATTAATGATGATAATGAAACCGGATTTATTGAAAAGACGAACCGGTTATTACACGAAATTGGAACAGTCGTTTTGTTAAGGGCATCGTCGGTATTTAAAAATATGTCATTAGGCGTTAACAAGGAACAGGAAGCTGTGATGGGTATTTCAATACACCATCATAATTCGTTACAAATACTTAACATTGAGCCGTCTAGACATGAATCAATGAATCTGGTAATGGATGATTTTGCGTTAAAAATAAATGCTGTTTTTAATAATACATATCAGAATTTTGTATTGAACCAAGCAACTATTTTTACGCATTTTTATGAAAAATTTAAAACAGATTTAAACGATAATTTGAATGTTTTTCAGAAAAATATTTTGCGATTGGAACATCAAAAAATAAATCGTTTGATTGTTAATTATCACCATATTTTATTCAATAAATTAAATCGTTCAATTAATGAATTTAAAGCGCAACATTTCAATGAGCTGAAGACTTTATTAGAGACTGTTATTGCTGACTTTGATGAGCAAATACAACCGGTATGGAAAGCCTTACCCGAAACGGTTCAGCTTTCTTTTCCTCGTAATGCCTTCCTGCCACAGGAAAATGACAGTATGGTATTTAGAATGTATAAGCGGAGACAGTTGCGTAAAAGCAAAAAAGATTTTGTTATTGTGCCCTTTGCCTTACGAAAATATATTCAGGATACACTCCCGCTTATTTATACGAACTTAATTGAGACTGTAGCTGAAACAGGTATAAATACTGTAGATTTTTTATTAAGATTTCAAAAGTTTCTAAATTCTTTATCCCTTGAATACGGAACATTCAGGAATTTAACCAATGAAAATAAATTGACTGTTCAGAAAATAGAAGAACATAAAAAAATAATATTAAATCAATTAAATGAAATAGATCAGGTTATACAGGATTTTCCCGATGAAATTTCTGCTTATTTTAAAAATCTTTTAGTTAAAGAAATAAATGCTTTTATTGATATTACAGCAGACATTAGATCGGTATATTATCATGAAAACAATAAAAATTTGAAACAGGAACTAAAAAAGAAACAATTACAACTACCAACCCTTATAGTGCCTTATTTTTCTAATTTCTCATTGCTTTTTAATAAGTTAGAGTCTGAAAATTTATTATTGCAATATCATGAAATGGTAAATGCTGAATTAAATGTGGTTATGAATATCGGTGTTTCAGTACTTTCTGAAGCATTTTTGCGAAATATTGATGCGGTTCTAAGTCGCTTGCAAGGGATGTTAAAAGAACGAAAACAAGATGAGTTGCCTTTTGATAAATTGATGCATGAACCGGATGCTGCATTTAAAAAAATGGAAACTGCCGGGCATTTATCACTGAAACGAATCAGACGGACTTTAAAGATGATGCCGGAAGAAATTACAGTGATGGATGAAGCGTCTTTTAATGACTTTTTTAATAGTCAATTTAAAGAGATTAACACAATAAATATTTCCTTTTTGCAAATGCTCGAATTCTTGACAGAGAATAAAATAGCGACAACAATGGTTAGTTTTAGAACAGCGTTGCAAACGAAAGTACAGGCACAATTAGAACTGATTAGGGAACATTACCGTTTATTTTTGTTTTCATTGGACGAATATGCACAAGAAGATACAGAGAATAAAGAATCTGTCTTGTTGTTTTTGAACGAGAAGCTGGATAATATCAAAGAAAATAAAAAACAAATTGAAACGGCACTGAAACAATATGAAGCCAATATTACGGAATTGAAATCGGAAATTTCCAAGCAGACAACACTTTACGGATTAACTAAGTTTGAATCAAACTTGAAACATTATATTCACGAGCAACGGGAAGTAGATAAAATTTCAGTAGTAAAACAGCGTACAAATAAATTAGGTTTGTGGTTTTCATCGCAGATAGTTCGTTTTAAATATGGAAAAACCGAAGTTTTGTCTTATGCTAAGATATTGAAGCAAGATACCGGTTTGCCTGATTTGAAAAATAGATTGACCGCCATAAATTATAATATTCACGCTGGTGATACCGTGTTGAAACAGGTACCATTTTATTATAGACAATTGTTTTCTGCTAAGCAGACTTTTCACCGTGAGTTTTGGGTAGAAATGAAAAAAGAACTTGAGATGGCTGAAAGGGCTTACCGGCAGTATCAAAATTTGCATGATGGTGCGCTTTTAATTTCCGGTGAACATCACAGTGGCAAGTCATTTTTATCTTACATGATAGCGCATAAATGGAATGAAGCGGGTCGGGTGGTTTTTATTTCGCCGCCGGTAGGAGGTAGTATTGACTTTCAAGCTTTTGACAATGCGATAGCTGAGGCATTTCAAACGGAAAAATATACTGAAAATTTGTTCAATTCATTACCGAAAGGTTCATTTGTTATTTTCGAGGATATAGAATTATGGTGGCAACGAACGGCTGACGGTCTGATAATATTAAAACACCTGCTTCGTTTGGTGAATAAGTACAGTTCGCGAATTTTCTTTATGCTGAATATAAATCTATTTGGATACCGTTTGTTGGAAAAATTATTACCCTTTGATACCGTATTATTGGGGGTGGTGAATATAAATCCAATGCCTGTACAAGCCATTAAGGATATGGTTTTAATGCGTCACAGGGGGACCGGCATTGATTTTGTTTACAAAAATCAAAAAAGCGACCAGTTAAGTGCTGTGAAATTGGCAGATTTGTTTGTTCATTTGTATAAATTTTCAAATGGCAATGCAGGTGTTGTTTTATCCGCATGGTTATCGAGCATTAAGCAGGTTGATGGTGAAGTCTTGAAAATTGAACCACCGATGAAGCCGAATACCGATAGTATTCATCAATTATCTCCGGAAATTAAATTGATTCTGATTAATCTTTTATTACATAAGCAATCGTTGTTACATAAGTTGGCTATGGTTTTAGAACTGGATGATAATAAAGTAGAAGCTCATTTACAGTTTTTGTGGCGTATGGGGTTAGTTAATAAAATTCGAAATGAGGTTTACGAAATTAATATTTATTGGTATCCCGTTATTGTCGAATATCTGATATCCAAAAACTTTATTTAATGGAAAATCTGTCAAAATTCTTTTCATCCGGCTATCTTATCTTTTTATTTTTATTGCTTGTAGCAGGGGTTTTTGTTGGTTTATATTTGGTCCGTTATTTTATTCCATTAATTTTTGCAGATAAGATAAATAAAGACCGGTTTCGCAAGTATTTTACTATTATAGAAATGGCAACATGGCTATTGTCTCTGTTGGTTGGTGTATTGTTTTTTCTGAAACACCACATTGTTTTTGCGGCGGTGTTATTAATTCTCCTGTTATTATTGTTGTACTGGTGGTCACGCTTTGCTTTACGGGATTATTTAGCCGGGATGATATTTAAAATTGAAAATCGTTTTGCCCTTAACGAAATAATTGAGGTTGATGGATACAAAGGAAAGATAAGGCAATTCTATTTAAGGAATTTAGCCTTGGAAAATGAAAACGGAAAAATGATTTTGATACCGTATGCCAAACTGATGGATGTTGTTAGCTCGCCACAAAATATTACAGAGACTGTTTTAAATGATAGTTTTGAAATGACCATTCCTGCTGAACGCTCTGTTGATCAGGTGCAAAATCTTCTGAAGGGCTATATTATGTCACTACCATGGTCTATTACAAAGTATAATCCCAATATTAAGCTGATAGATGAAATTGATAAACACTATATCTTTAAAATCACTTTATTTTCACTTGATGAATCCTATTTTCAATTGATGCGAAAAAAGATAAAAACCTTTGTGGATAATGAGTTTTTAGAATTGTAATAATCTGATAATGAGCCGGTGTATTAACGAAGTGGAAAAATTAACCAACTTGATAGCAGTTCAGTATTATTCAGTTTTAATCCTTTTTTCTATTGGCAAAATTTCGCATTCTATTTTGCCATTCTTTTGTTTGTGAAAGATAGGCAAAATTATCGGCAGCATATAATTTCTGTGCTTCAACTTCCTTGAGTAGAGAATGATTGACTGTTTTTTTTGTGTAGGTAATGGCTGTATCATTGCCTTCAAGAATAGTGTTGGCAATTTTATAGGTTTCTTCCCAAATTGATTCAGCAGGAAAGACACGATTAACCATACCAATTTTAAGGGCTTCATTGGCATCAAGAAGTCTGCCGGTAAGTAATAAATCACGAGCATGACCAATACCAATAATCGCATTGAGGTAAAGCGTGCAAGTTACCGGTAGTATCGCACCGAGTTTTATGGCAGGGATACCTGCTTTTGCTGTGTCAACCATTATTCTCATGTCGCAGGCAGCAGTATATCCGAAACCACCACCTAAAGCATAACCATTAATTAATGCGATGGTTGGTTTGGGAAAATTAAATATTTTCTCAGAAGTTGATTCTAATAACATAGCAAAATCCCGGGCATCTTCAATGTTTTTGAAGTCAAGAAGTGCTTTGAGGTCAACGCCGGATGAAAAGGACTTATTGCCACTTCCGGTTATGATGAGTAATCGTAATGCTTGATTTTTCTTTTCTTCTTCAAGGAAAAATGACAACTCCTCTAAAAGGTCGGGACTAAATGCATTATGTTTTTCGGGGCGTGAAAGGGTTAATATGCCAATTCCGTTTTCTTTTATTTCAAATGTTAAGTTTTTCATAATTAAATTTATTTTCTAATCAAATGACTGGTATTTGCTTGGATAGTAGGCATGATAATAATGTCATTTAAGTTAACATGAGCGGGTCGGGTAGTGGCAAAATAAATAACTTCAGCAATGTCTTTGGCATGTAAAGGTTCCAAACCCCGATAAACATTATCGGCACTTTCTTTATCGCCTTTATAGCGTACTAAAGAAAATTCCGTATCAACCATTCCGGGTGCAATATTTGTTACTTTTATGTTGTGAGGTAATAAGTCAATACGCATAGCTTTTGATAAAGCATCTACGGCATGTTTTGAGGCACAGTAAACATTGCCGTTTAGATAGACTTCTTTGCCGGCAATGGAAGCGACATTAATAATATGTCCTTGCTGCCGTTTAATCATTAAGGGCGTAATTATTTTTGAAACATACAAAAGTCCTTTTACATTGGTATCAATCATTTTATCCCAATCTTCCGGATTCCCTTGGTCAATAGGTCCAAACCCTGATGCCAGCCCCGCATTGTTTACTAGAATGTCGATATTTTGAAATTTTTCCGGTAAATAATTTAAAGCTTTCTCAACCTCATCATATTTTCTAATATCGAAATTTAATGAAAGAATGTCAATTCCATAGTCTTTTGATAGCTTTGCCTCTAATGATTTTAATCTTTCTTGTCGTCGTCCGGTTATTATAATATCATAGCTGTTTTTTGCAAAAAGGGTAGCTGTTGCTTCTCCAATTCCAGCCGTTGCGCCTGTTATTAATACAATTTTTTTCATCTGTTTATGTTTAATTACGAATTTTTTATCTGTTTATTTTTTTAATCTCCTAATTATCATAAAGTTACTTAATTCTAATGATTTTTATTAATAAATTAAATATCAAATGGTTAACATAATAAAATTTCAACTTTTAACTTTCAACTTTCAACTTTTAACTTTTAAACTATGTTATTATATTTTTTTTATCCAATATTTAGCATTCAAAATTTTATTGGCTCTAAATTACTTTTTTTTACAAAAGGGGCTTGTGATTTGTTTGATAATTTTTGGAGAATCCAAAAAATAAAAAATTAATATAAATATAAAAGGTAATGTGGGGACTTTGTATCTAACTAATGCACCAATGACCGGCGTAGTTAATCCAACTAAAATAAGAAGAATAATTGTGAATGATATGATAAAATAAAGGAAAGGGATAAATTCTTTTGAGGTTTTATTGTGATAAAAAAATAACAGAATAATGAATAGAATCAATAAAATGTTTTCAAAAAAAGGAAGAAGCATTATGATGCTATGTAGATCATTTGGAAGTGGACGGAAAAGACTGTTAAAAAGAGCTGTTGGGGCGTTTTTTAAGATAGACCACACAGAAGCATTCAATCGTGGAATTTGATAATAGCTGTTAACATTACCTAATGTTTCAACCATGTTGATGAAGTCGTGTTGTTTTTGGGCAGTAATCTCTACAAAATTATATCTTGGGATGGGATTAATAGCAATAATCAGAATAAAAAATAAATGAATCGTAATGAATTTAATAATAGCGAGTCGTGGGAATTTTTTTATCCATAGAAAAGTAATCGTTCCGGGGATTAATGCCATTAAAACATAAAATTTGGTAATGGATAGAAGAAAAAAACTGATAAGAAAGAGAAGAACTGTCTTGTAATTAAATGATTTTTCAGATAACCGGATAATTGACCATAGAAATAAATCGATGGCAAACATTAAAATACCTTCTTTTAAAATACCTGATGTCCAGAATATTACAGAAGGAATAAGAAAAACAGCAATTAAAAGCTCAAATTTTTTCTTTTTAAAGAATTTTTCGAAACTTTTAAATATGGCGATACCTCCAATAAAGGAGAGAAAAGACATAAATAAAGTGTGTATTATGATACTGCCGTGAGAAAAGATAAGCGCAAAAGCATTAAACCGGATAACCGTTCGATTATCGTTATATAAATGGTAATTGAATTTTTTAAACCAAAATTCTGTGTCGTTGTAATATTTCATTAATCCCGGGTCGGATGAATGGATTCCTGTCAGCATTTTAAAGAAATCAAGATAATGACCTGTTTGAAATGCTTTATAGAGTGCTTTTCCATCGTCGAAATATTTAAGGACATCACTACTTAACCGGTCAGAATAATAGTGAGAATATACCCAAAGTAATGTGAGACCGGCTAATAGTTTTAAAATAAAGACAGCACTTATAATATATGGAGAAAAAGGTAAGCTTTTTAAAAAGCGACATTTGAATATGAGAAATATAATTAAGGATAGATAGCCGATAAATAAAGTCCAATCCATAAACTAAGGATATAAGATTGTGTCAATTGTTGATGGAAAGTATTTATACTCAAGTTGATGAACTTTTTCTGCTATATCGTGAGCTGAATCATCTTTTGATATGGTACATTTGTATTGACAAATAATTTGACCGGTATCAAATTTTTTATCAACAAAATGAATGGTAATTCCTGTTTCTTTTTCGTTATTTTCTTTTACTGTCTTGTGAACCTTTAAACCATACATCCCTTTACCACCATATTTAGGCAATAGTGCAGGATGAATATTAATTATTTTCCCTTGCCATGCATCAACAATATTTTCCGGTACTAGCCATAAAAAACCGGCCAAAACAATTAAATCGGGCGAAAAACGATTGAGTAATCGTAAAATGCTATTGGTCTCGTAAAATTCATGTCTGTTAAAAACAAATGTTGGAATACCTAATCTTCCTGCTCGTTTAAGGACAAAAGCATCCGGTTTATTGCTGATTACTAAGGCAACTTTAAAAGTGTCTTTTTCTTGGCTATAGCGAATTATGTTTTCGGTATTGGTGCCATTTCCGGAGGCAAATATGACTATTTTTTTCATTTTTTATAATACTTCACTAATTTTTTCTAATGCCATTCCTCGTGAGCCTTTCAGTAAAATGAATTTATTTATTAAAGGATTTATTTTCAAAAATGATTTGATTTCATTTGTCGATTTGAATGATATTATTCCGGGATTATTGAATTTTGTTAAGGAAAAATTTTTACCGACAAGAAAAATTTTTTCAAACGCTGTAGTGTTTAGATTATTTATCAGTTCTTGGTGTGCTGTGTAGCTAATTTTTCCAAGTTCAAGCATGTCGCCGAGAATTAATATTTTAGAATTACCGGCCATTGTTTCAAAATTAGAAATAGCCGCAGCCATACTACTTGGATTAGCATTGTATGCATCGGAAATAATGCGATTATTTTTTGTTTCTATAAATTGTGATCGATTGTTTTGTGGGATATAATTAGAAATTGCTTGGATAGCTTTTTCAGTGTCTATATTAAAAAACTGTCCTACAGAGAATGCTGCCAAAATATTTTCAAGATTATAGCTTCCAATTAAGTTGGTTTTAATAGGGTAGCTATGTTCATTATAATGAATTACCAATTTTAAGTAAAAATCTGATTTTATTAATTCTCCGTGAACTTGATAATTATTGGAAGTGCTATACATTATAGAGTTATCGTAATCAATAGCTCTAAATTGTTTGTTCTCGGCGTTGTAGAAAATGCAACCATTATGTTTAATTACATGGTCAAAAAGTTCTTTTTTTGTTAGAAATAAATTTTTTTCAGAGCCAAATCCTTCGATGTGTGCAGTCCCAATATTTGTAATTAGACCAAGCGTGGGATTTGCTATGTCACAAAGCAATTTGATATCACCTTGTTTGCTGGCACCCATTTCAATAATTGCAATTTCTGTGGCATCTGTTATTTGTAATAACATGAGTGGTACGCCAATATGGTTGTTTAGGTTTCCTTTCGTAGCTAATGTATTGTAAGTTGTTGAGAGAATTGCATTTGTTAGTTCCTTAGTCGTTGTTTTTCCATTGGTTCCGGTAATGCCAAGTATGGGTATATTGAAATGACGACGATGAAAAGCAGCCAGTTGTTGAAGCGTTTCTAAAACATTTTTAACACAAATAAATTTATCATTTTTTTTGAATTTACAATGGTCTATTATTGCATAAGCTGCTCCTTTTTCTATGGCATCTTCAGCAAATTGATTGGCATCAAAATGGTCGCCTTTGAGCGCAAAGAATAAACAATTTTTTGTGATATTTCTAGTGTCAGTAGAAATTGTTGGGAACTCCAAAAATATTTGATAAAGTGCTTGAGTTGTCATTGTGATAATTAAAAAAACCCATAATAGACAAGCTACTATGGGTTTTTAAATTTATTAAAAATTATTTTAATTTTGATCAAAAGTATTTTCTTGATTCATAAATCCGACTAATACGGAAACACAACCACTTAAGATTTCATCAGATAATTCATCAGATGTTTCTACTTGGATTGAAATCAATAATTGTTGAGATGATTCTAATTTAAAATCCCATGTGTCGGAATAATTATTTTTGGCATTGTCATATAAAACATTTTTTTCAGCATCTAAGACTTGATAATGAATAGGTGGCAGTTCTTCAGCACCGCAAATAGCTATTCGATATTCCTGTCCGGAATAAAAAGTTTTATATAATTCAGCTGTTTCTCCTTCGGAAAGAACGGTTGCATTGTAAATGCCATCATGCACATAGGGGAGTAATTCTAATTTACATACTTTTTTTGCAAAAGTTTTACATTGAGCTTGTCCAGCCATAGGGATTAGTGAAACTAATCCAATAAAAACGAATATTCTGATTATTTTTTTCATAGTGGTAAAATTTCTTTAAGATACAATTGAGTCCCTTAGTGCAATAGCTTTATCAAATAAAGCATTGATGTCTTCCTTTTTGTAAGAACTCTTTGAGGCAGACTTTATGAATGTCTTACCTGTTGAATCCGTTACAGCTTCAGTTTTTGATGAAGAAATATTTATTTTGTCATATAATACTTTTATTCCTTTCAATTGATTCAAAATATCTTTCACATCGCTATTGCTTTGGTATTCTTGCAACAGACTCATTAAAGTAGCCAATGAAAGTCTTTGGTCAATAACTCTATCAATAATTTCGCTATTGGATTCTGTTGATTTTGCAATTTGAGTAGCAATATATAATCCTTCAATCCAACCGCCTACCAATAATATACCGGCAGTTTCAGTACGGTCATTTTCTTTTAAGAAAGAATCGGAGTTCATGAAAGTTTCCGAAATAATTTCCATTAAAGAATCGGTGTTATCAATATTTGAGTCCATTCGTTTAAATATACTTTGATCAACAGCATTAAGAATACCTAATTCGTCGGCAAGTTTCTTAGTTGCTGATAAGTATTTTACGGAAAGTTGGGATTGATCAAACATGCTAACAAAACTTAAATCTGCACTATATACTCCCAAATTTAATGCCATAGATTTTTGTGTCGTGTATTTGGAAATATTATCAACTGGATTTAGATAATCTTCATTAAACTTAGCGCCTGCTCTTTTTAAGAGGAGTGCTGTTTCTATAGGCGAAGGTAATGAATAGAAGACTTGTTTAGTCTTATTCAATTCATTGGAAAAATCATCATTTTTTTCCATGTCCTGATTAATTTCATTATCCACATTGTTTTTACTTTTCGATTGACAACCAAAGTAGGTTAAAGTGGTCCCGAAGAGGAAACCAAATAAGAAAAGTTTAGTAAAAAATGATTTAACTTTCATCTCTATTAATTTTTTGATTTAAATTTAGGCACAATATTATGCATGATTTCCCGAAAAAAAAAATTTATTAAGAAAAATTTATAAGAAAATGGAAAAAAAAATATTTGAAAAATTAAAAAAACAATTATTGTCATCCGATAAAAAGCAAGTTCTTGATGCTTTAAAGGTTATTGAAAAGGAAGGTGATGTTTCTGTTATTGAAGTGCTTGCAGAGGCACTAGTTTATTATGATGATGAGAAAATAAAAAATGAAATTCGTTCTTTGTTTTTAGAAATAAAAAATAAGAATGTTGTAAAAAAAATTTTAAAAATTATTGAAGATAATCGGTTTTTATCCGAGCGAAAATTCTTTGTCTCGCTTTGCTGGCAATTACCATTACAATTTGATGACTATTATGACAATTTTTTGAAAATTTTCTACGATGAAAATTTTGAGAATGCTTTTGAGGCATATACTGTTATTGATACCATTATAAATAAAGAAGAGGTGAATTATCCAAAAGAAATAATTGCTCAGAGAATAGATGATTTAAAGCTATCTCTTTCAAAATTAGATGAACAGAAAAAATTGTTATCAATGAATATGATACACGGCTGGATGAATCATTTATAATACTGAACCGCTAACAAAAGAGTTCCGTCCGAGGAGTGACGGATTTTGTTTATACCGAACTGTTATTCCTGAAATTAATTCGGGACTAATCGTTCGGCATTATTTTCTCCCGGATATTTTCGGGTATATTAATTTTACTTATTGAATTAGGCAATTACACCCTGTCTTGTCCTTGTTTGTAACGAGGATGAGAAAGAGCAAACATCCTGTCATTGCAAACGAGGGACGAGTGTGGCAATCTGCTAAATTTAAACAGATTGCTTCGGTATTTTTCCTTGCAATGACGCCTCTTTTGTTCCCGTTTGTAATCAGGATGATTTATTTTTAATTTCTCATAATTAATCATTAATAATTCATCAGCCAAAATTCATAATTCAAAATTTTTTAAGCAACTTGATAGTAGTTCAGTATAAGTCTCCTTCAGAAAAGCCAATAAAAAAGGGCTGTGAAAACAGCCCTTTTTTTAATATTACAGTTGTTGTAGAAAATTATTCTTCTGATGTTTTCTTTATTCGCATGCCATAGAAAGATTTGTAAACAAAAATCAATCCTATTACGAGGAATACAGCACCAATAATTCTAGAAATATTGGCATCTCCCTTACTTATTAGTTCAATGGAGATTTCAGCTGCAAGTAATCCAAATAATGTAGAGAATTTAATAATTGGATTTAAAGCCACAGATGTTGTGTCTTTGTAAGGGTCACCAACAGTGTCGCCAACAACAGCTGCTTCGTGAAGCGGTGTTCCGGCTTCTTTCAAATCTACTTCAACTACTTTTTTGGCATTGTCCCATGCACCACCGGCATTTGCCATATAGAGCGCTTGGAAGAGTCCGAAAACTGCAATTGAAATCAAATACGAAACAAAGAAGTTAGGGTCAAAGAATGCAAAAGCAAGTGTGATCGAAAGTAAAACGATGAAAATATTCCACATCCCTTTTTGAGCATAAACAGTACAAATTTTAACGACTGATTTTGAATCTTCAATATCGGCTTCTTTTTTATCAAGACTAATATTTTTCTTAATAAATTCAACGGCTCTATATGCACCGGTAGTTACCGCTTGTGTTGAAGCTCCTGAGAACCAATATACAATAGCGCCACCCATAATAAAACCAAGGATAACAGGTGCTGAGGTTAATTCAATATTAAGTAAGCCGGCTTGTTTCAATATAAGAATGATAGAGAAAATCATTGTTGTAGCACCAATAACTGCAGTTCCAATTAAAACTGGTTTGGCTGTGGCTTTAAAAGTATTGCCTGCGCCATCGTTGGCTTCCAAGTTATATTTTCCGTTTTTAAAGTCCGGCTTAAAGCCATAGTCTTTATTAATTTCTTCTTCGATACCATCCAATTTTTCGATTCTAGATAATTCAAAAACAGATTGTGCATTATCGGTTACCGGTCCATAACTGTCAACAGCAATGGTTACAGGTCCCATACCTAAGAAACCAAAAGCTATCAAACCGAAAGCAAAAATGGAAGGATAAATCATAATAGCATCAAACCCTTGGAAACTAACATAAAAACCGGCTAACATAAGTACAGCCATAACGAGTCCAATCCAAAAGGCACTGAAATTACCGGCAACAATACCCGAAAGAATATTTAGGGAGGCACCCCCTTCGCGAGATGCTGTAACTACTTCCTGAACATGGCGGGAACGACTACTTGTAAATGATTTTACTAATTCAGGAATCACGGCGGCTGCTAAAGTACCTAAGCTAATAATAGTTGATAACTTCCACCATAATCCAACAACAAAAGTATCTAATTGATGTAATAGTAAATAGGTTAAAATGTAAGTTAAAATAATAGAAAAAATAGAAGAAATCCAAACCAGTGAAGTTAATGGTGCTTCAAAATTGAATCGATCGGAATTCCCATATTTGGCTTTGGAAAATAAGTTGTTAATCCAATAAGCAATTAAAGAACTGTATAGCATCATAACGCGCATGGCAAAAATCCATACAATAAGTGTGGGTTGAAAATCTACGCCCATTGCTAATATAATAAAAGAGATAAGGGCAACACCGGTTACACCGTAAGTTTCAAATCCGTCAGCAGTAGGACCTACGCTATCACCTGCATTGTCACCGGTACAATCGGCAATAACACCGGGATTTCTTGGGTCATCTTCGGGTAGATTGAAAATAATCTTCATTAAATCTGCACCGATATCAGCAATTTTAGTAAAAATACCACCGGCAATTCTCAATGCA
>Ga0114934_10000576_pt1 | contig 23316 bp, 25 predicted proteins | sample 4SBtaG_2_FD_99695 | JGI IMG/M metagenome (GOLD analysis project Ga0114934, IMG submission 99695) | Deep subsurface microbial communities from Kolumbo volcano to uncover new lineages of life (NeLLi) - 4SBTROV10_white metaG | ecosystem: Environmental > Aquatic > Marine > Volcanic ...
AAATAGTAACATACTGTACATAAAATTGTTACCCCCCCCCTTGAATTTTTTCTTGGAATTTTAGAATATATTGTCGTACATTTGTAACATTTAAAAAATAGTTTTTAGACTGGACTCATAAATTCTTTGCTCATACTATTTTATTATTTTAACAGCCTTCCAAAAAGCAATATAGTTCTTTATACCTTTTGCCATAGGCTTAGGATCTGCATAATACCAAGCAGCATCGGTATTTACCTCGCCATCAACCACAATATCATAATACGATGCTTCACCTTTCCAAGGACAAGTTGTATGAGTTTCTACTTTTTTCAGAAACTTCATATTTACTGCTGATGGTGGAAAATAGTGATTATTCTCTATATTTATGGTCTCATCGCTTTCTGCAATAATTTTCCCATTCCAAATAGCTTTCATAGTTCAATTATTTAATAAGGTATTCCAACTTTCCTTTGTGTTTTAAATGCAGAAACATACCACTCAAATTCATCAATAAAGCGAACAATCCGTTTATCGTAATTTTTATCAACGGCCTCTCCTTTATCGTTAATGCTTTCGTAAATAGCTGATATAGAAAATATTGATGGAATGCTTGGCATTCCTAATTCTGCAAGTACTGCTCTTAGGTGCATTGCTACACGCATACCACCAAAAGGTCCTGCTGAATAAGAAACAATTGCACTTGGTTTAAAATAATATTCGGACTGAAAATGATCTAAAAGATTTTTCAATACTGCTGGAATACTGTGATTATACTCAGCTGACACAATTACAAAACCATCTGCATTTTCTAATATTTTATGAATTTTCTCCATTGTTTCCGGTGCTTCGCCTTTTGGATACTCTTTATGCATTTTATCTAAAAATGGTAATTCATATTCTTTGGTATCTATTAGAATAGTTTCTAAATTACGTTCTTTAAGTTTATTAACAACAAATTTTGCTGCTTTAATTCCTTGTCTGTCACTACGATTTGAACCGTAGATTACGGCTATTTTCATATTTTTTATTTTTAAGTTTATTATAACTCAGGTAAACCGGTTTCAATAGGGTTTTTTGGGTCATTGCTCCACTCAAACCATCCTCCGTCAAAAACCGATACCCGTTTCCATCCCATTAGCCAAGCATTATAAAATGCCTCACTGCCACGCCAACCGGTTCCGCAATAAAAAGCAAGATGTTTGTCGGGTGTAATACCTGCTCCTTTCCATATTTTTGCAACTTCTTGTTCTTCACGAATAGTATGGTCTGGATTCCGGTAATTTTCCATATGATATGCGTCTGTTCCGCAGTTTCCGAATATAGAACCCGGAATTCGCCCTTTTTTTTCTATATAATTGTAACCGCTCACTTCACCAATGTATTCCGGCCAACTTCGTGTGCTTACTAATTCTGCATCTTTTGATTTGAGCATTTCTTTGGCTTGTGGCACATCAACAATAATTTCAGGATTTGCAGGAATTTTCACTCCAAAATCAGACACCGGTGTTTTTTGCACATCGTCGGTCGCAATTTCAAAATCTGCATCTTTCCACGATTGAAAGCCTCCATTTAAAACTCTTATGTCTTTAACTCCGGCATACATCATAATCATCGTATTACGAATCGCTCCGATATGTCCGGCTGCACTTCCCGGAAATTTATCATTATTGTCAGGCGTCATAAATTTCCCATACATTATAACTGTTGTATCTGATGTAATTCCGTGTTGTTCAAATGCTTTTTTAAGTTCTTCGGGCGAACGCCTGTTCCAAGTTTCAGGGGATTCAAGAGCCAAAGTATCCATATCAATTGCTCCCGGAATATGTCCGGATAAATAGGCATTTCGGTTTCTGTAATGTGAATGAACGACAATATATTTAGTGTTTTCATACGTGTCGGGCTTTTCGCCTGAAATAAGTTTGTTTACCCACTCTGCGGAAACAAGATTTTTATATCTTGATAGATATTCCATTGATAAATTTTCATCTTTTATCCACTCTTCAAGAAATTGATTGTAAACTGAAATGTCAGTATATCCAGCTTTTGCGAATAACTTTACCACTTTAATACTCTCTTCTTCTGAATAAGAATAAATAACAATTTTATTTTTGGGTAAAATATCTTTTGAACGAACAATTTCTATCCAATCCATATATTTTGTCCATTTAAAAGGTAAAGATTTAGCACCTTTTATGTGTCCTCCTCGTTTTTCGTTTTTCAGTTTCCAACCGTTGTACGCATCAACGGGTCTGACATCTATAATTTTTGTGTTTTTTTCATTTAAAAGAGCACTTAATTCTGATGTAGTTATTTTTTTAAATTCAGTCATATTATACAATATTATTTTTAAAATCTGTTATTATTTGAATTATTGATTTATGCGGTCTTCCCACTATTTTATCGAAATCAGAAATTACATTAAAATCTCCATTTCTGATACTTTCATAAATACCACCAATTACAGTTCCCATAAAATCTCCTAATGCTACTTTTCTTTCTTCAATATATTTTTCAACAGAAACCGATTTGAATTTAAGTTTTGTGCCGTAAACATTGTTGATAGAGTCGGCAAGTTGACTTTGTGTAATTGGTTCTCCTACTAAATTGTATGTTTTACCATTGTGCTTGTCGTCTGTCAATAATTTCCAATAAGCAAAAGCCAGTTCTTCTCTGCAAGTATAGCTGGTCTTTCCGTCGTTTGCACAATTAACAATCCCTTGTTCCTTAATGTAGGTGTCAATGTATTCTAAATCAGGCTCAATATACAATCCATTTCTTCCAATTGACCATTCAAGCCCGGACATTTTAATATCTTTTTCGGTTTGTCTGTTGCTTTTAACTATCTGACTAAATTTATTATTATTTTTGTTTCCTACTACACTCGTGTAAACAATCTTTTTTACACCATTTTGTTTTGCTGCATCTATCACATTTCTGTGCTGCTGAATTCTTTTGTCCGGTGCATCCATTCCTGAAATAAGTAATACCACATCAACACCTTTCAGGGCTAAATTAAATTGTTCCCTACTATTATAATCTCCTTTCCTAATTTCAACGCCAAGAGGTTTTGCTTTTTCGGGTGTTCGTGCAATACCAACTATACTGTCTTTATTTATATTTGTTACAAGGTTTTTAATAATTGTGGAACCCAATTTTCCGCTCGCTGATGTTACTGCTATTTTCATTATTATTTTATTCGCACTAATGCTAAATTTATCTTACTGTAAATCAGTGGTTAAGTCAACTCTAACATTTTTGAGTTTAAGGTCGAATTTAGCAATTTTATTTTTAATGTTATTGACTAATTTCATTTTTTCGTTTTTTTTAAGGTTTTTTACAACCAAATGTCCGTTTTTTGATGTTTTTATTTCTGGTTTACTCATAATATTATCTTTTTATTTGTGATATTAGAATAGTCGTTTGAAAGGACAATTCCTTACATTTTTTTGTTAAACTTATTTTAATGACTACTATGTTTAATATTATTTTAGCTTGTGAAGAACGGTAAATTGTATGAGTAGTGGCAGATTTCGTGGTAATTTCCTGTCAAGTTACAAGAAGATTGAAGCGGGCTATAACCCTTGAATTTACTAATATTACGCCTATTTTTGATACACATTGTTAGCGGTTTGTTATCCAATTGGTTCAAATATTTTATCCTTCATTATGCCAAAATCCATTGGCTCTCCAATATTGTAATTAACAGTGTATTTACAAACTAAACACTCTGCTGTTTCTGGTCTTGTTTTATTATTTTTCAGATTTTGCCAAAAATCATAAGTAGTCAAAGTTCTAGTTCCACAATTTGGACAAGTATAAACTTTATAATGTCCCATTGTTTGCTGTTTAAACTGAACAAATAATTCTGCATCACTTCTTAATTTCTTATTATGAGAGCTTTCAATATTTTCAATTTGTTTTTTATCAGTAATATTTTCAAACATGTGGAGCGGATTACTATATGATGCTCTTCCTAATTCTTTAAAATGGTTAATTCTCTTAATATTTATTACGATACTTTCATAGTTAGATATTTCATCGTATTTTTCAAGCAAAGGTTTTTTTATAATTTCATCTATTACATTTTTTCCGCAATATAAGTTTCTTTCAACAAGTGGCATTCTGTCATTTTGCTCTTGAATATTCAGGAACTCACGTATTAAGGGTAATAATCTGTTTACAAAAAATAATTCATATATATATCTATTCAACATTGTTTTCCCTTCGTGAATTATATCATTCCGTAATAATGATAATATTTTAAGTGTTTTATAATGCGTTTTTATAAAATGAAACTTTGTATCAAGTTGATAATTTCCATCTAATTCATCGTGATTATCAATTAATTCTATAACTCGTTTTAAAGCCTCCGAAAAATTAATGTTCTGTTTATTATCTAGATTTATAGTATTGATATTTGTTAATAGTTTTATTAAATCAAAATTATTCTTTGATATTTTAGATAATAATTTTGACTTTGTTTCAAGTATTTCAATTAAAAATTGTTCAAAAGCTAAGTGAATATAAATTATTGAAGAGAAATATTTTATTAAGAAACTATGTCCTTTTATTTTAGTAAGAGTTACTTTTAAATTCGTTTTACTAAAATATTCATAAAATCCATTAGATGTTATACTATATGTTTCATAGTAATTCTTTAATCCTTCTCTTAATGCGGTTAATTTAGTATCTGGTTTTATAGAATTAAAATCTATTTTATTTTCAGAATATATTTTTGGAAGCTCTTCCATAGTTATTATTAATTATAGTTTTAATAGTTTCATCTTAATAATCGTTAACGGTAAATTGTATGAGTAGTGGCAGATTGCTTGGTACTTTCCTATCAAACCGCTACGATATTTGAGCGGGATACAAACCTTGATATTTGCTACATCGCCTGCCATTACTTATAGAAAATTTTAGGCATAGTATTTATTTATTTTGTTTTTAATTCTTTCTAAGTCATTCAAAGTCAATTTAATTACGGTTTCAATAATTGCATTGTCATTTGATAGTTTTAATGTTCCAAAATTTTCTTTTTCTTCAACCGATTCCAAGTATTCAATTTTTACTGCATCTGAATTTATTTCTCTTTTATTTCCTATGAATATCTTATAGTCAGCATGATAGTTTATTTTGTCTCGTTTTAGGGATAAAATTTCTTTACCGTGTTTGTTCCATAGATACAACTTTAAAAAAAAATATCCTGATAATCCAAAAATTATATAAGTAATTATTATTGCTGGCTTTAGTTCCAATATCAATATTGCAAAAATAGTCGCTACAATTGGAATTAGAAAAGATATTGTCGTGAGAACTAACAAAATAATACGTGGTGCAAGAGAATTTGCATCAGAGTTAATAACAATTGTCTCGTCGTGTATTTTAACTTTTCCTTCCATTGTTTATTTAAGTCTTAAACTTCTTTAAATGTCAAGTGCGTCTTTTTATATTATGCCTAACTAGTTTATAAATAAACCTTTTATTATATAAGGTCAGGCTAAAAAATAGTTTTTAGATTGAACAAAAATAAACAATAAAATTTAAACAACAAATTATGTCTGTACAGTGCTTTGCCTATGGTCTTATGAGCTGATAAAAATTTGCGGTGCGTAGCAAAAAACTATTTTATTTTGGTATCTTTCATAAAAGCCGATACCGGTTTTTCTAATTGTTTAACGACTTCGTCTTGTTTGTAGCTGAAAAATGTTTTTGGATTTTGCGATGAATTAACAACATAATTCACAGAATCTTTCTGATAAATTCTGATGGTGGTTGGTTGCATATTTTTACCTTCGTAAGTCAGTGTGCTTATGGCTTTAGTAGAAGGGCTGAAATTATCATCAAATTGCATATGACGCAACCATGCTATAGAATTCAGATATTGCGATATTTTATTAAAGTCTGCAGTATCTTTTTGGTTTATCATCCACACGGCAGAATCGGCTTTGGTAAGTTCAAAACTTTGGTCTGTGGCATAATCGAATTTGATATGATTCACATTATCTTTATCAATTTTGGCTACCGTATGGTTTCTGAAACTGTTTAGATCGCGGTTGAACGACATGGGAATAAAACCATTGACAATAAATGATTTCGACCCATTAGACAAGCGGATATAAGTCTTACCTGAAATATTGTTGCGGCCATACCTTTGTCCGTAAGGTGATTTATTCTGCTTGTATGTAAATTTCCCGATATAAAAATCTTTCAAAATTTTTCCACCGCCATCGAACAATTGTACATTGGTAGCGGCAGAATCAGTTAATTGATAATCAGCCCATTTATCTTTGGTAATGCCGGCAACACTTTGAATTTTTAATTGTGCCAAAATACCCAATATGCCTTTAATGCTACTAGCATCGGCATCAAAAGACTGATTTTTCTGCGATACTTTCCAATTACCGTTTTCTTTTGTCAGTTTAATTGGGGCTTTGTCTTTGGGTTGCTTTATTGAAACAGAAGCAACTTTTGCGGTATCTACCGATAACTGATTCATATCAAAATTACTATCCGGTTTATTGATAAAAACATATTTTACCAAAATAAAAATGCCTGCTAAAATTACAAGGACTAATAAATATAATCCGTTTTTATTTTTCTTTGCCATAGTCTTCCTCCATTCTTTTAATTCTGATGTTTTTATTATGTTGCATTCTGAAAATTCCAAAGAGAATTATTAACACTATAGGTAAAAAGAAATTCAAATATTTCAATAGTGTTTTCGTGCTTTCTTCCAAATCTTTAATTGGTCTTGAGGTAATGCCTTTGGTTCTCAGCTCAATCAATCCTGTATCGTCCGAAAGCCAGTCAATACTGTTTACAAATAAACTTACATTATCGTCCTGAACTTTTTGTTGCCGGTTTTGACTGACAGCAAAATTGCCGTTGCCAATAACCACCATTTTACTGGGTTGACTGCTTCCGTTAAATTTCCCTGTAAAAGCGGCGGCTAAGACGATATTTTTTTGATTTAGATCCGATGGTCCCCATTGTTTTTGTACATTAAACATTAATGGTGTCGGTAACTCAGCCGATTTATCAGATGAATAAGCCAACGGAATAAATTTCACGGTCGAATCGCCGGTATATTCTATCGGACTTGCAAACGGCAAAATAACGGCTTCCAGTCCTTTTACAATAGGATTATCTGCAAATTTAGAGACAATTGGTAAGTAAGGGAATTTAATTTGTGTCATGTAACGGAATGTGCCCTGTTGCTGTTGAACATTGATACTTCCGCAATTGGCATCTACAACATAGGATGGTTTGACTTGAATACCTTTTTGTGAAAGCCAACTTTCTAGCAGGGTGTTCTGTGCAGTTCCTCGCAATGTTTGTAAATTACTGTTGACGCGTTTAATAGCAATAAACAGATTATTTCCTTTGCTTAAAAAATTATTTAAATTTTTTAATTCCCCCGTTGTAAAACTATCGGTTGGCATCACCAGTGCTAATGTTTTTATTTTGGCAGGAAAAGTTGTTGTATCACTGAGTTGAATAGGTTGAATGTTATACAAAACTTCTAATTGCGATTGTACTTGAGGCAGTTGGTCAATACCCGGTTCTCCGTTACCTTGTAAATAGCCCAAAACGGGTTTGTCTTTGATGGATAATTTCTTAATAGCAGATGAAAGTAAGTATTCCATTGGAGCCCCCGGCTTCATGAATGGGATAACTTCTTTGGAATCGCCCATTTTAATTACAGCACCAAGATATGCTTTTTGTTGTTTCACTTGATCTTTTTCCCTGACATTGATCAAAACCGGCTGAACACCATCTTGCATGGCTTCTTTTTCAATATCTTCATTTTTGTTAGGGTCAACGATATCGTAAATTAATTTACCATTTGAGCGGTCGGCATATTCAATAAGCAGATCTTTAAAATCACGACGAGTGCCGGCAATATTTGGTGGCAAATCCTGTGAAAAATACGCTTTAATGGTAACGGGTTCGTTCAGATTTTTTAGAATGCTTTTAGTCGCATTACTTAATGTGTATTGGTGGTTCTCGGTAAAATCAAATCTTGTAGAAAATTCATCTGACAACAGGTCTATAAATATTACAATACCTATAACCAATCCTATACTGATAAAATATTTTTTAATGTTCATAATACGATAATTTTTTAATTCAGATTCCTTTTTGATAATGAAATAACTGACAGGTACAAACCAATAAACATAATAGATAAGAAATAGATTAAATCTTTTGTGTCCAAAACACCCCTGGCAATACTTTCAAAATGCGTGTTTAAATCCAAGTAGCTAAATAGACCACCTAAAAATCCTACGGAGCTGCTGGCAAACACACCAAAAATGATGTGAAAAAACAACCCGATAAACAGGGCAATTAAAAAGGCAACAATTTGATTTTTACTAATACTGCTGGCAAAAATGCCAATGCCGATATAGGCAGCACTCATCAGTAATAATCCGAAATAACCCATAATGACAGCACCGTCATCCAAATTTCCGATATTGGCAAGTGTAATTACATAAGAAATTGTAAGCAGTAGTGTAATTAAAATGATACCAAAAGCGGCAAAAAATTTTCCCCAAATTAGCTGCCAATCGCTAATGGGCTTAGTCAAAAGTAGTTCCAGCGTACCGGATTTTTTTTCTTCGGCAATCGATTTCATGGTCAATGCAGGAATAAAGAAAAATAGTGTCCAGTAAGCAATTCCGAAGAATGTTCTCAGACTGGCTTGTCCTGTAAGAAAAATATCAGATCCGTAAAGCCATGTGAATAATCCGCTAAATCCAAGAAAAAGGACAATCATGACATAAGCAATGAGTGAATCAAAATAACTGCGGAGTTCTTTTTTTGTTAATATCCAAATTGTTTTCATCTATAATTAATTTAAAGTTAGTTGTCTAAAAGTATCTTCCAATTTCCGTTCTTGAAGTGTCATTTCCGTTAAATACCATTTATGGTTAACACACATATCGAATATTTCACGCTTTGAAGAAGATTGCGGATAGCTTTTTACTTCAAAACGGTTGTTTTGGCGATTGGCAAAATCGACCATCGCTACAGTCGGCAGATTTTGTATGACGGTATAAATATCATTTGGATTGCCTTCTTCTATGGTAACCATCAGTATTTCATTGTCTTGTGCCTGATTACGAAGTGAATCGGCTGTGCCGTCAGCAACAATTTTACCTTTATTAATAATAATAATACGGTCAGCAATGGCTTCTACTTCCGGTAAGATATGGGTACTAAGAATTACTGTTTTTTCGCGTCCCAAATCCCTAATCAGTTTACGAATTTCAACAATTTGGTTTGGGTCAAGGCCGGAAGTCGGTTCGTCCAAAATTAAAATATCCGGATTATGAATGAGGGCTTGAGCTAAACCGACACGCTGTTTATATCCTTTTGATAGCTCACCGATTTTTTTGTGCTTTTCTTCATTCAGTCCAACTTTCCGGATGATGTCTTTAATCCGTTCAGCTATTTTATTTGAAGGAATTCCTTGTAGTTCTCCAACAAATTTCAAATAATCAATAATCGGTACATCCTCATATAAAGGATTACTTTCCGGGAGGTAACCAATGTGTTTTTTTATGATTTCTGCATTTTCGCTGAGTGGCATACCACCAATGTACACATCACCGGAAGTTGGTGCAATGAAATTGGTAATGATCTTCATCGCGGTGGTTTTCCCGGCACCGTTCGGACCAAGAAATCCTAAAATTTCACCGGTATTTACATCAAAACTGATATCGTTTACTGCTGCTTGTAAACCGTAATTTTTGGTAAGATTCTTAATTTTTATATTCATAGCTTACTAAATGTTCGTTGTGTTAAAACTTATTTTTTCTTTTTTTACGGGTTTTTTCTTTTGGAAATTATCCTTTGGCATGTCAAAATGCTGATAAAACTGTTTCATTTTGTTTAGCATTTCCTTGTTTAGTTTATCAAGGTTGGGGAATGAAAACATTTTTGAAAAAATATCATCATCAGGCATTCCAAAGGCTGGAAACATATTCTCAAAAATAGAGTCGTTCGGAAAATTAAAGAACCTATCGTGATTGGAATTAATGTCAGAAAATGTTTTGAATTGACTTTTATATAGGGAGTCACTATTAAGATTTTGTCCGTTAGATGACCATGTTTCCACATAAGAAGAATCGTATCCGACAATATTCCCATTAGCGTCTCTTTGGGTATGAACATTAATCTTAATATTTGGCTTGTTCTTTAAAGTGTCTTCTTGTGCCTTTCCCGGTAGTGAAAAGAGCAGATTGATGGACAGGCTGACAAAAATAAAAATGTGTTTTGTTTCCATCTTTTTATCCTTTTTTTTGACAAAAGTATAATGACTGAATATACAATGTCAAGTACTTAACATTTTTTAACGGGCAAAACCTGCTTTTTTTAAGAACTTTTAAGAATAGAGAGGAAAATGTAGGTAAAATTAAGGACTTGTAACCCCGACATAGAGCTGGTTCCAACTTAACAAACAGATGAAAAAGTAATATTACGAATTTAAGGATTATCTAAAAATAGACGCTTTTTTCAAAAGAAATTTTACTACTTTTACTAAAAATTTCAGGATGTCGTTTCTCAGACTTTTTTTGGAAAGTTTTAAGTTTGCTTTGGGATCACTTATTGTCAATAAGCTGCGGACAATCCTTTCTTTATTGGGCATTACCATCGGTATTTTTACTATTATTTCTGTATTTTCGGTGTTAGATTCTTTGGAAAATAACATCAAAGACAAGATTAGTTCCATTGGCAACGATATGATTTATATACAAAAATGGCCTTGGGCAATGGGCAAAGATTACCCCTGGTGGAAATATCTAAATCGTCCGGTGCCATCCGTTACAGAATATAACGCTCTAAAAAAAAGGAGCCATAAGGCATCGCTGATTTCTTTTATGTCTAGCACTTCTAAAACCATTGGATATTTGAATAATTCGGCTGAAAATATTCCGGTAATTGCCGGCAGTTATGAGTTTGATAAGGTTCGTAAATTTGAACTCGAAAAAGGTCGCTATTATTCTCCATTTGAATACAATTCCGGTAAGAACCTTATTATTATTGGTCACGATTTGGCCAAAACCTTATTTGAAACACGAAACCCCATTGGTAAAAGGATAAAAGTAGGTAGTCGTAAATTTTCCATTATTGGCATTTTCAAAAAAGAAGGGACCAGCTTAATGGGTAATAGCTTAGACAATATGGCACTTATCTCTGTCAATGCTGCTAAAAAATTTATGAATGTCAACGATGAAATGTATAATCCTCAAATTATTGTCAAGCCTAAGAAAAATGTGGAGCTAGCGGCACTCGAAGAAGAACTCCGCATGATAATGCGTTCGTTACGAAAACTAAAACCTACAGCCGAAGATAATTTTGCTTTCAACCAAGCGAGCATGCTTAGTCAGGGAATTGAAAAAATATTTTCAATGATTAATTTAGCTGGGTTGTTTATTGGCGGATTTTCTATTTTGATTGGTGGTTTTGGTATTGCCAACATAATGTTTGTATCGGTAAAAGAACGCACCAAAATGATTGGTATTCAAAAAGCTATCGGTGCAAAAAAAGCGTTTATCCTTTTACAATTTTTATTTGAATCGGTACTCCTGTCTCTTCTCGGTGGCGTCGTTGGATTGTTATTGGTGTTTTTCGGTTTCTTAATTGCCAATCATTTTATTGACATGACTTTTTATTTGGGGTGGAACAATATCTTATTAGGAATGTTTATATCTTTTGTTATTGGAATTATATCCGGCTATGCACCTGCACGAAGTGCTGCCAGATTAAATCCGGTCGTGGCAATAAATTCTACCTTTTAATTTGAATTTAAAGATACAATGTCCTACAGACAGAAGAAATTTGTTATTGAATGAATATAATTATAAATGCTAAATGTTGAATTTTGAATAAAAACATGAAAATATAAACAGATGAAAATAATTAAAAAAATACACACCCCTTAATCCCCTCTTAATAGAGGGGAAACAATCTTCCCCCTTAACAAAGAGCTTGTCCCGATGAATGGCGGGAGGGATTGAGGGGGTTGTGTTGTAAAAAAGAAAGTAAATGAAAATTTATTACAATAGACATCTAAAGCAATTTGCAAGAAAACTAAGAAACGAATCCACGCAATCAGAGATAAAATTGTGGGGTTATTTAAGAAACAAGCAAATATATGGTTATCGTTTTACCAGACAAAAACCTGTCGGTAAATATATTGTGGATTTCTTTTGCAATAAGTTACAGTTAGCTATTGAATTAGATGGCTATTCCCATCAATTTGACGATGTTCATGAAAAAGACAAAAAGAAGGAAAAACAATTAAAAAAGATAGGCATTACCGTATTGAGATTTCAAGATGCTGAAGTTATGAATGATATAGATAATGTACTAAGATCAATTGAAATATTTATTGAAAATTTTGAAGAAAAAAATAACACACCCTTAATAGAGGGGAAACAATCTTCCCCCTTAACAACGGGATTGAGGGGGTTGTAAAAAAGTAATTTATGAAAACTATATAAAATATGATACGACAAAATAATTCAACATTCAAAATTTATAATTTAAAATTATTAAACTGATGAAACATTCCATATTTTTTGCAATCCTAATAATTTTAGGCATCCACGGATTTTCCCAAGAGGTTAAAATTAATCACAATCTGCAAGTAAAAATTAATCCGGAGACCGCTGAAATTTCAGTTGTCGATACCATGACTTTATCTGAAAATACGCCACGGGAATTTTTGCTCAATGCGGCGTTAATACCTGCTTCGAAAACAAAGGGCATATCATTAAAAAAACTTGAAAACACCAAAGCCAATGATGTCGGTATGGACCGCGATGACAACGGCGAAAAAAACACTTTGGACTTAACACGGTGGCAAATCAAAGGGAAGGGGCAAACGATTGTTATTGCTTATCAGGGTAAAATTGACTCGGAAATTGAACAGAGCAAAGAAAATTACCAAAGAGGATTTGCGCAAACACCCGGAATAATATGTACTAAAGGCATATATCTTGCCGGCTCTACCTATTGGGTGCCTACATTCAAAAACAATTTAGTGTCTTTTTCATTAACCACTGAATTGCCAAAAGACTGGGAAAATGTAACTACCGGTAAACGAACAAATGAAAAAACAGAAGCTGATAAACACATAGACACCTGGATTTGCGATAAACCACAACAAGAAATTTTCCTTATTGCTGCCCATTTTTACGAATATGCTTATGACATGAATAATGGCGTTAAAGCAATGGCTTTCTTGCGTTCGCCCGATGAAGGATTAGCCAACAAATATTTAGAAGCTACCGAGCAGTATATGAATATGGACAATGAGATGATTGGAAAATATCCGTATTCAAAATTTGCCTTGGTCGAGAATTTCTGGGAAACCGGTTATGGGATGCCGTCATTTACATTGTTGGGCGAAAAAATAATTCGTTTTCCTTTTATTTTGCACTCTTCCTATCCACATGAACTGTTACATAATTGGTGGGGCAATAGTGTGTATGTCAATTTTGACGGTGGCAATTGGTGTGAAGGAATCACCGTATTTATGGCAGACCACCTGATAAAAGAACAACGCGGTGCAGGCGAAGCATATCGTCGTTCTACTTTGCAGAAATACAGCAATTTGGTAAATCAGGAAAATGATTTTCCGCTGAATAAATTTATCGGTCGTTACGATGGGCCAAGCGAAGCTATCGGCTATGGCAAAGCCTCCATGATGTGGCAAATGCTACGGAGGAAATTGGGCGATAAGATTTTTTTGAAAGGGATGCGATTATTTTATAAGGACAATCAGTTTCGTGAAGCGTCTTATAATGATATTCGCAAAGCAATGGAAACCGTTTCCGGCATAAATTTAAAACCTTTTTTTGACCAATGGATAAATCGCACAGGCGCACCGGAGATAGCCATAAAATCTGTTCGTACAGACTTGTATGGTGGAAAATACCGCATCAATATTTCACTGGCACAAATTCAACCGGATAGTGTATTTAATATTGATGTCCCTATTAATGTGGCAACGGAAGATGGTCTTGAAACTTTTGTTTTCAATATGGATAAGAAATTGCAAAGTTTTCAAATCCCCTTAAACAGTAAACCGTTAAAATTAGCTGTTGACCCGCAATATGATGTGTTCCGGATATTAAACCCCAAAGAAGTGCCTCCCACCTTATCAAAAATTTGGGGTAGTAAGGATAATATTATAATTCTGCCAAGTCAAGCTAAAAAAGAACAATTGGCTATTTATCAGAAATTTGCAAACCAATGGAAAGCAGCAGACAATGATAATTTTGAAATCGTTTTGGATAAAGATTTAAAACAATTACCTCAAAATAAAATCGCTTGGATAATGGGATATGAAAACAAATTCACAGCCCAAATAAATCAACAGTTAAAAGAGAATAATTCATATATCGGTATTGATTCAATAGATTTTGATGGTAAAAAAAATATTAAGCAGGGAAATGACTTTGTTTTTTCACTATTTGATAAAGACAATGTTCACAAACAAACTATTTTTATCGGATTAGATAATAGGAAAGCAATTCCCGGATTAATCAGAAAATTACCGCATTACGGAAAATACAGCTATTTAGCATTTACCGGTGATGAGCCAACCAATATTGCCAAGGGACAATGGGCTGTTTTACATTCGCCTATGGTGAAAATATTTGAAGAAAAGGGGAATAATTTATCCACCATAGAACCTCGCAAAGCATTAGGAACACTTAAACCTGTATTCTCTGAAAAACGCATGATGGAGACCATAAAATTTCTTTCGTCAAAAGAACTAAAAGGCAGAGGTCTTGGGACACCCGAATTGGATAAAGCGACCGATTACATAGCCGGAAAATTTAAAGCTGCCGGATTGCAACCGCTTAATGGTTCATACCGCCAAAAATTCACACATTCATTTAAGGACAAAGGCACATTACCACTAACCAATGTGATTGGCGTCATTCCCGGAACAGATCCAAATTTTAAGGACTCGCCTGTTGTTATTTCGGCTCATTATGACCATTTGGGACTTGGCTGGCCCGATGTTCATGCCGGCGACGAAGGCAAGATTCACCCCGGTGCCGATGATAATGCCAGCGGAATATCTATACTGATTGAATTAGCCAGAACCATGGCAAAAACGATGAAACCAAAACGAACCATTATATTTATTGCTACTTCCGGCGAAGAAGCCGGATTAATCGGGTCGCGTTATTTTGTGGTACACCGTAAAGAATTTTTTAAAGATGAAATTTTTGCTGACATTAATTTAGACACCGATGGCAGTCTGTTTGATAAAAAAATATTAGTCTTAAATGGTAATACCGCCAAAGATTGGAAATATATCTTTATGGGTACTGACTATACCACAGGGATTAAAACAGATGTTATTGAAAAACAATTAGATGCTAGTGACCAAATGGCTTTTATAGAACAAGGTATTCCGGCTGTACAGTTATTTGCCGGCGCTACAGAAAATTACCACCGTCCAACCGATACTTATGATAAAATTGATGGCAAAGGATTGGTAAAAGTAGCTACCGTAACCAAAGAAGTGGTTGAATATCTTGCTGATAGAATCGACCCAATGCCATTTATAGGCAAAACGGATAAAACGAATCATCAAGTATCAACAACTAAAAAAATTCGTCGCGTTTCTACGGGGTCTATTCCGGCATACGATTATGCCGGTAACGGCGTAAAGATTGGGGCTATTATTTCCGACTCGCCAGCTGAAAAATCAGGACTGAAAGCCGGTGATATTATCATTGCCCTTGATGGGGAAAAAATAGATGATTTGAAGACCTATTCCGATTTATTGAAAAAACATAATCCCGGTGATATCGTAAAAATTACGGTTCTGCGAAACAATGTTAAAAAAACCGTATCGGTAAAGCTGGAAGCAAGATAACCTTATATTATGTTTATGATAAGTTTCTAGAAACAATATCAAATAAAACGCTTTACTTAGATTTATCGCCAATGATGGCGTTATCTCCAACATTAGAAAATATTACGAATTGCTTACAATTTCTTAGTCTTCCCGTGAAAAAAAATTGCTCAATTTGGGTAAAAATCATAAGTTTAAAATATTTTACTATAATTTTGTATCCTGAAACCACAAAAAATGTAATAAATGAAAATAGCAGTTGATTTCGATGGGACCATTGTAGAACATGCTTATCCTGAAATTGGTAAAACACAATTATTTGCCTTTGAGACTTTACGCATGTTGCAAAAAGAACATCAACTCATCTTGTGGACCTATCGTACCGGCAAAGAATTAGAAGAGGCCGTAGAATTCTGCCGGAAAAACGGCGTGGAATTTTATGCTGTTAACAAAAATTATCCGGAAGAAGTTTTTGAGGAAAACACGACCAGTAGAAAAATTGATGCGGATATTTATATTGATGATAAAAATATTGGTGGATTGCCTGAGTGGGGAGAGATATGGCATCTGCTCAATCCCGATGAAGAAATGGCAAAAAAAGAACAAGAACTAATAAATCCTAAAAAAGGATTAAGATTGTTTGGTAAGAAGAAAAGATAAATATTTTAACGAATAAAAACAAATAGTAAAGGAAATTGAATTCTCGAAACTAAAACTAGCCTACACAACAATTAAAAAGTTTATTGAATCAAAAAGTTATAACGATAAAATTAGTCTAAAAACGAAAATAGAGGAAGATTTGGAATTCTATAGATGTGATAGTTATGAACTTCTTTCTAATTTCATAAACAAATTTGAGTTAGATTATGGTGAATTTAACTTTGATGAACACTTCCACTCAGAAGGAAAATTAGTACAAATAAACTTGGCTCTAAAAACATTGATGAATTTATCTATTTGGTTGCCAATGAAAACAATAGAACTGATTACAATTAATAAACTAAAGCTTAACAAACCAGATTTTTCCAAACCTGAATTTGAAAGAAGTATAATAGGCATGACTTTTAAAGACTTGCTAACTTGGTATTTAGAAGGTGAATTTAATAGAAATGAAAAAGTAATTTATAAAATAAAAAATCAATGAGTATATTAGGAAAAAAGGCTACATTATATGATATAGCAGGAAAAATAGTTGGAACGGGACTAATAAATAATGAAAATAGATTTGAAATACTTGTCGAAGAAAGAAAGACATTTATCTATATTCGGTTTGACAGGCAGGCATTCAATATAAATATTGGTAAAACTTTCGTTGGTATACTTCGAAAAACATCCGCAAGTGAAGAAATATACAATCAGATAATAGACGGTAAAGTAAACGGGATTGTTAGAATAGAATAATCAACTACACACAATAAATAGCCTTCAATCGGTACATAGCCAACCTCTGCTGCCGCACGATTGCATCGTGTGGTATTCAAGCATCCAAAAAAATAGTATAGCAATAAAAGAAAATCCACAGGAAAGCAGAAAGGAGTGGATTCTTGAGATGCTTAAAAAAGCAGCAGAAGCCCATCAAATGTAAAAGAATTTTAGTTTTGGAGACATGATAATAAACTAATTTAAATCAACTGTTGCTATTGCAGTTTCTATGCTTTGTAAAAAACAAAAATAACTTCGTCTATTCTGTAAACTTTATTCCTTAATAATACCTAAATCCATTTTAGGAAAAATATCTTCCCTATCTATGGGGGTTTAAGACTTTTTTTTTGATGAACTTCCGTTTTAATAAAAAAATGTTTATATTTGCAGAAACTAAAATAGTTTACTGAAGTAATAAATATTTTAACGAATAAAAACTCCAATAAATAAAGGAGGATTTGGAGGTGTTGTTATAATGGAAATAAAGGGAATTGGGTTTGTACAGATTGTTATGGGCAAGTTAAAAAGACATAGCGGTTCAATGCAGGCTGACCACCTATAGTGACAGACAAAAAAAGCGGAGACAAGTAAACCACCTAAAAACAGCGAATAATCCGAAAATCGATAAGAGTAGGGTAAAAATTTAAAACAAAGAAAAATGAAACACTTATTTTTAATTGCAACAATGTTGATGACTTTCGGATTTGTAAGCGCGCAGAACAAAGTGTACCAAGGAAATTCGACAAATTATTATGATTGCCTTTTCACTATCAGCAGTGGCGACAAAATTTATCGTGGCAATTCAACAAGTTATTCAGATTGTAAATACACGATTGACGGGAATAAGGTATATCAAGGTAATTCGACAAATTATTCAGATTGTCTATACACTATTAGTGGTGATAAAATTTACCAGGGCAATTCAACTAATTATTCAGATTGCCTTTACACTATTCGTAACGGAAAAGTTTACAAGGGTAATTCAACTAGTTATTCGGACTGCTTATTGACCGTTGACGGAAAGAAGGTATATCAAGGTAATTCGACAAGTTATTCAGATTGTTTAGCCACAGTCGATGGAATTCTAAAATATTCAATTGTTGCAATATTGATTGGACCATATTAAACCAGCCCATAACAGCGTGTATGTGCAAAATAAACACAGTGAAAATAAATTAAATTAGAGATTAAAAATTATGGAAGAGAAAGCATTAATATTTAGTGAAAATGAATTTGGAAAGATAGACGGGAAAGTTGCAAACGGACTTGTCAGACATTCGGAACGATATGAAATTGTGGGCATTATTGACAGCACAAAGGCAGGTCTTGACGCGGGTGAATGTCTTGATGGAATAAAAAATGGAATCCCTATATATCGAAGTATTGATGATGCCCTTGAAAAGTTGAATTATGTTCCGAAATATTTCATTTATGGTATTGCGCCGCTATCTCCATTTCTTGACAAGGAACAGAGACAAATAATCCTAATAGCAATGGAAAAGGGAATGAATATTATTAATGGCTTGCCGGAATTTTTTACGGATGATAAAGAATTTATGCAAAAAGCAAGTGAATGTAAGGTCAAAATATTTGACTTTAGAAAGCCTCCCAAACGAAAACATCTGCATCTTTTCAGCGGTCAAATTTTCGAAAACAAAACTCCGGTAATAGTTGTAACCGGTACAGATTGTGCTGTTGGTAAAATGACTACTGCCAGAATTCTTGTTGAGACATTGAAAAAGGAAAACATAAATGCTGTGTTTATAGCCACAGGACAAGCGGGCTTGCTTCAGGGTGCCAAGTATGGGAGGGCATTAGATGTGCTAACATCAGGTTTTACAACAGGAGAAGTTGAAAAAGCAATTGTTGATGCTGTTAATACTGAACATCCTGATATAATTATTGTTGAGGGGCAAGGTGGTTTAAGCCATCCTGCGTTTAATTCTTCAGCTGCTATTATAAAGGGGTCAAATGCAGATGCTATAATCATTCAGCATCCCCCAAAAAGAAAGTACCGTTGTGATTTTCCGACAATTCCAATGCCTACTTTAGAAAGCGAAATACAACTTAACGAAGTGTTTTCAAAATCAAAGGTAATTGCCATTACCATTAATGATGAGGATATGACTGATGCTGAACTAAAAAAAACGATAGCAGAATATGAAGACAAATACAAAATACCTGTTACGAATATTTTAAAGTATGGATGTGACAATATTATTAAAAAGATATATGATATATTTCCAAAACTTCAAAAATAAGCGCTGCATTATATGATTACTCCGAGAATAAAAATAAACCTGGATAAAATTGCCCATAATGCAAAAACATTGAAAGCACTTTATGGCTCAAAAGGTATTGATGTAATTGGCGTAACAAAAGTGGTTGGCGGAGATACTAAGGTTGCGAATGCTTTAATAAAGAGTGGAATAAATATTCTTGCTGATTCAAGAATAGCTAATATCAAAAAAATGCGTGCTGCCGGCATGCCAGCACAATTTCTTTTATTAAGAACCATTCATAGTCAAGCCAAAGATGTAGTAACTTATGCTGACATTAGTCTTAATTCTGAGCTCTCTGTAATTAAAGAACTTTCAAAATTTGCAGTAAAACAAGCTACCGTACATAAAGTTATATTAATGGTGGAGTTGGGAGATTTGAGAGAAGGAATAATGCCGTCTAATATGGATAACACCGTTAAAGAAGTGATAAGGTTGAAAGGAATTGAGTTAGTAGGTATCGGAACAAATTTAGCCTGTTTCGGGGGAATTAAACCTGATGAAAAAAAAATGGAACATTTGTCGTCAATTGCAAAAGGTATTGAAGATAAATTCAAATTAAAATTAAAATATGTTTCAGGGGGGAATTCTGCCAATTATAATTGGTTTATGACTACAAAAGATGTTGGGAAAATCAATAATTTACGACTTGGCGAATCCATATTCTTGGGTCGTGAAACTCTCGACAGAAAACCAATACCAACGCTATTTACTGATGCATTTACACTAATTGCAGAAGTTGTTGAATCAAAAATAAAGCCGTCTTTACCTTATGGAGACATTCATCAGGATGCATTTGGAAATACGCCAAAGTTCCATGATATCGGAAAAATAAGAAGAGCTTTACTGGGCGTTGGGTTACAGGATGTTTTGGTTTCCGGTCTAACGCCTATTTTGGATATTGATATTCTCGGATCAAGTAGCGACCATCTCGTCATTGATTGTAAAAATACTGAGTTAAAGGTAGGAAATGAGGTCGAATTTAACCTTAATTACGGAGCATTACTTGCAGCTATGACATCGCCATATATAAGTAAAAAATATAAGGGGCGTTCTAATAATTAGTTTGCATAAAGATTTTTCTAAACAGCTACAGATATTAATGGAAATTTGTGCCTTGCATCTTTTTCATTATCTTTGTTCCTTGAAAAAAAGTAATTATTAGAACACCCCTTAAATAATTTTATGACCGCTAAAGAATATTGTGAATTAGTTGATCGATTAGACCGTTTTCAAAAGCAACTGATCCCAACAATTGTCGTTGAAGATGACAACTCTAAGTTAATAAGCCTAAAAAAATCAAACTTTAATTTAATTTTTGAACCTTCTGTTAATAAAGAGTATAGATATATGGTTAGAGAAGCTATCTATGAAAAGATTGGACGGATAAGTAAAATTTTAGACAAGGAAGATAAAAAATTAATCATTCGTTCCGTTTGGAGATCTTTTGCTCACCAAAAACTTTTACGGGACAGAAGAGTTAAGATTATTAAAAAAAAATATCCCGATAAATCTTTAAACGAGATAAAGGAAATAGTTTCCTATTTCATTGCTCCTGAGGAGAAATCGATGCATTCAACCGGTGGCGCTGTGGATGCTTTAATCTATGATTTGAAAAAAGATTGTGTAATGGACTTTGGGAATAATGACGGATTAAAATTAGAACTTAATAAAACCTGTTATCCATTTCACCCGGATATTACACCACAAGTGAGAAAGAATAGAAAGCTGCTGATAGGTCTTTTTGATAAAGAAGATTTTGTTGTTGACCCTAAAGAATACTGGCATTTTGATTATGGAAATGTGATTTGGGCAATAGAAAAAGGAGAAAAATATGCTAAATATGGCATTATTAAAGCGTAAACAATTCTGAAATTATAGGAATAAATAATCAGCTCATAATAATATATATGAAAAACAATCAAGATGGGTGTAGAATCAGGGTTTGTAAGCCGTTTGAACTTAGTTTAAATTAATATTCTTTTCGTGAAATGAGTTGGCCGTCAGCATCGTACATTTCCCAATTACCGGTTTTTTTATTTTTTGAATAGTACATATTAAACCGCAATGTATGGTTATCATCCCACACTTTCCATTCACCGTCTTTTTTCCCCACTAAATAATGGGCAATGGCAGTTGTGTCGCCTTTAATATTAAAAGTTAGCCATTCGCCATCGGGTTTGCCGTTTTTAAAAGATTGCTGTTCTTTTAATTGTTTATTGTTGAAATAAATAAAAGTTTTACCATCTTTGATACCCTCTTTTAAAGATAATATTATGCTGGTATTTCCATTTGGGAAAAATTCTGTATAATTGCCTGTATATAGATTATCTTTATTGTCGTAATATAAACTATCGGCTTTCTTGTATATTTGAGCATTAGCCGAAACAATAAAAAGTAATAGCCATAAAGGTGTAAAAAATAATTTTGTCATTATAAAATATCTATTGAAGCAATGTTACTAAATAAAATTAATTAGAGTTAGTCTTTAATGTTGGTGTCGGAACTATAACGTTTGAGATTGAGGCTTGAGAAGTTTTGAAAACTAAGGAGCTTGCTTTTGTTAATGACTATTTTCAAAACAAGTATAACGAAAAAATCAGACATTATAGACAGACACAAATTAATTAGCTTTTGATAGAGAAACTTTAACCGCATTTGATGATGGCGATAATTTTAAATTATTAATTACAACAGAATTGTAAGAAATATAATTGACTTGTAATTTAACTTTAGAATTTGCAGGGATATTGTTAATGAAAAAGTTTCCGTTAAAATCGGTATAAACAGTATTGTCTGTCCCAACTATTTTAACAGCAACACCGGCTAATCCTTCTTGGTTATTAAAATCAACTACTTTACCGGTTATTCTCGTTGTTTGAGTATTATTAATTTTGTGGTTATTGTCGTTGCCTGCAAAACCGGTTGCTATTTGTAGCATTACAATTGTTATGATAATTGACAAAGTTTTCATTTTTTCATTTTTTTTAATTACAATACAAAATAAGGAAACTAATGTTAAGTAAAAATTAAGAAGTAATTATCATTATATTAAATAATTGTAATTTTTTAGGAAGAAACATATTTTAATCTTCTTTAAATTTATAAGCAATTTTTAGTTCAAAAGTTCGTCCCCAACCATAGTCAAGATATAAATAATCACCTTTTCCGTAGGGATAATAATAGGTTGTTTTATTGTTTAAAATATTTTTTACAGAGAATGTAAGATTAAAATTTTTCCCTAATTTTTTACCAATATTAAAGTTTAAACTATTGTTTGGTTTTTCGTAAATATCAGGGATTCCTTTAGGGTTTACTATAATAAGTTTAGTGCCTTCGTATGTATAGGTTAAATTTGCAGATAAACCTAACGAGTCGTTTTTGTATGACAATGTAGCATTTGCAACAATAGGTGATTGTTCTGACATTTGTCTTCTATTTGGGTAGTTTTTATCATAATAACGTTTAATTTCTAACTCCTTTTTATCTATTTTTATTGATGATTTAATGTAGGTAATGTTGCCTGAGAATTTAAAATTTTTTAAAAACGAAGTCAAATTTTTACTTACTTCTAATTCCACACCATAAAGAAAAGCAGAACCTGTATTTCTCCATGTTAATTCGGGATTTTGAGCTTCGGTATTAAAAGTTTTTTCAATTGGATTTTTAAAGTTTTTATAAAATCCACCAAGAGATATTAACTCCCCTCTATTGAAATATTTTTCTATGCGTAAGTCA
>Ga0114934_10000577_pt1 | contig 23309 bp, 20 predicted proteins | sample 4SBtaG_2_FD_99695 | JGI IMG/M metagenome (GOLD analysis project Ga0114934, IMG submission 99695) | Deep subsurface microbial communities from Kolumbo volcano to uncover new lineages of life (NeLLi) - 4SBTROV10_white metaG | ecosystem: Environmental > Aquatic > Marine > Volcanic ...
CTCTGCCTGTTGCCCGGCCTGGTGCCCGGCCTGTTGCCCGGCCTGCTGCCCGGCCTGCTGCCCGGCTGTACTTTCTTCAACTGATTGGAGCGGATTCGAAATGGAAGAATTTTCCTGGGAACTCGTTTCACTACTTTCTGTCGACCCCATAGGAGGGTTCGATGGCCTACTCTTTGCTGATTGGCTGGAGCTAGCGCAACTCGAAACCAAGAGTATCATTAGCAAAATAATTAGTAGAAAAGTAAGCTTAAATAATGAACAAACGCCTTGCATCGCATTCTCTTTGGCAAAAAAGTCAGAATCTTAATAATGTATTAACAAATCTGAATCTCAGTGTAAAGCTCTTAGCACCAAAGCCTTCTAATAATTTGAACAGAATATGCGAGACAATGTTTAATTGTTGTTTTCAAAATTTGAAACCAAGTTTTTTAATCGTCCGGTTTATGTATAAAAAAATAAGCCAAAAGAATTAGTTATGTCATTGGCCTTTTGGAAAATATAGAAAATTTAAAATGACTGAGAAACACTTGTGTATAGCAACGAATGATTTTCATGTTACTCACCATCAACCCTTCCAGACTATGGTGTATTTGTTTTGTCCTGTTTTAATTTCCTTATTCCTACTGTCCTGCACCAGAAATTATCAGGTTGAACAATCCCTACCGACCCCAATAGTTGAAAAACTTCCTTTAGTATCCGATATCGTAATTACCAATGATTTTAGTACCTATATCTATAGCAAGGAGTACGAAAATGGAATAACGTACAATGTGGAAATAGGTAAGACTCAAGAACGAATGTTTACTAATTTATTCAATAACCTTCTGTCCACTGTATACGTTATAAGGGAAATGCCTAAATTTCCGTTAGAGGATCTAAAAAAAGATATTGTAATTAAAGTAACATTGGACGACTTCGAAGTTGCAACGCCTGAAGAAAATGGTTTGGAATCTCATAAAGTATCCGTACTCTATGGGTTGTCAGTTTATACTGCGGATGGAAAATTGTTGGGAAACTGGAAAGTTCCTGGGTATGGGAGAGACCGCCGTAATGATTTTCTTCCATTTGAACCAGTTGTAGAAGCCACGAAAGAAGCTTTGAGAGATGCTGCCACGTTAGTAGCAGCAGAATTTACAAGTTTGCCAGAAATTCAGGCAACAGTTTGCGTAAAAACTAAAAAGCCAAGTCAATGTCGTAAATGATACACGTAAAGACTAGTTATTCTGCCTATCAATTGGTTACTGGATTATGGGTTTTATTGTTGGTCTTGCTAACAAATTGTTCCACTGCACGGATAGAGCAGGCAAAACACGTTAGCAATGTCAGTACCCTGGAAGAAGGAGAAGCAATTGTAGTGTTGGCCAGGAAACAAGATCGAACGAATGAGACAGAACAAGATTTTTTGGAGTGTTTAAATGAAGAACTGGAGGATGTATCACCACAGTTGGTTGTTTTCCCCACACAGGAATTTATGGATAGCCTGTTTCCTTGGTTTGAACCTCGAATAGCCCCGGCCAATCCAGACAGTCTATTTCAGTTATTGGCACAAAAGAATGTCGCAAAAATAATTTCCAGTTTGGGAATTCGCCACCTAATTTGGCTAGATGGAGATACAGATGAAGTCGATAAAGGTGGTAATATTGCTTGCACTGTCACGCCATTCGGTGGGGGTTGTTTTGGATTGAGTTGGTGGGACAAAGAGTCAATTTATGAGGCATCGGTCTGGGACCTCAAATTGACCCAATCTGTTGGTAAAGTAAGCGCTGATGTATCTGGTACCTCTTATATGCCAGCCCTAATATTACCTATTCCATTGATTGCACGTACTCAGAACACAGCTTGTGAGGAATTAGCTGGTCAATTAAAAGATCTAATGGGATTTAAAAAATAATTGGTATACCAATCAAATATGAGTTCGGTCAGAATTGAAAATTGATTAAACTTAAGATCGGCTCTTCCGTAATGAATTTGAGTCGGGAATTAACTAAGGGGGTAACCGCTAGTTTACCATCGACAAAGCGTGGACAAAACACGATTTGTTGAAAACGGACGGGTATCAACACTGCTTATCGCTTGATAGTGGTGTGCCGGTATCCCTGTCTTCGCGTGCTCACTACCGAGTAATTGCAGACCTTATTCATTAAAATCATCAAACGGATCATGAAGCTATTAACTCGTAGGCTACCTTATTGAAGAGCAAGGGATCGCCTACTTGGCCGAAATGGATGCCTATCCCGCCTTGGCGCTCCTGCAATCAGGCGTTTTGCGTTGCATAACCTTGTGTCTACTTTAGAGAACTCATCGATTGTTTATATTTAACGGCAATATGCCAATTAATTCCGCTCCACATGTTGACAAAATCGGATTCTGTATCAGGTACGGTTCGCATTAATCGACGATGCTGAAAAACCAAACGACCCGGTTGGGATGTAATTGGGTTAATTGGATCGAGGTGAGCTGGCGTTTGGTATGTTTCGACATCCTGTCGAATATTTTGCTTGACATGACTATTGCTTATGACGATATGAAGTTCGTCTCCCAAAATAAATACACCGCCCGACGTGATCGATTCCTGCTGTGAGGAAATTGGTGTGGTTTTAGTGAAGGTGACTATTTCGGTTTTTGCGGCTTGTTCCAAGCCATCCGCTAACATACTGGCCAGGGTGTCGCTATCGTTTTGGTTAAAAATTTGTGAGCGTTTAATCTCTTTTTCGTCTTGGTTGGAAAAGAAAGGTAATGAACGCGGTTCGTACTCAATATAGAGACCCCGGAGCACAGGAGTAATCTGACTGGGTGGTAGTGTCGCCGGGTGGTTATACCCACGTCCCTTGTTGGGGTTGTCAACGGCACCAAGTTGAATAATCCATTCGTCGTTTTCATGAATTTTTGCGGTGCGAACTGGATTGGAGTAACAGGCTACGAGTGTAAGTAGCACTAAATAGCTGAAGATAACTCGGAAAAACGAAAAAGGCATCTGCAATGTAAGTAAAATTTAGAAATGTTAGGAATAGTATCTCAAAAACATGGATATTCAAAAAATCCCATTTATCAATTCTCTTTAGGAATTACCCCAGAAAGGGTATTTTCGGTCAATCGCTAATTGGATTCTCAGTCAGTGGAGCTGTTCAACGAAATAAATGGGTCCGTTGGGCCGCCTAGGGTGGCGCGGCCAACGAGACCCAGGTTATACCAATTGAGAGGATCAACTTAAAACGACACATCCCACTGAAATCTAACGCGTTGATCATCGACAGTTTGATCCAACACCGTGTCTTCCAGCGTCAAATGAGACACATCTAAGGTCAGCTTATTGTTGTGTCCCGCAAAAAACCAATTAAGCGCGGCGGTATACTCTTCTCGAGTATTTTCCTTGCTGATGTCCGTTTCATTCGGTTCTTCGACGAAGGCATAGCGAAACGCGAATTCAAGGGGTTTTGGAACGATTGGAAATAAGTCATGGAAAAAGTAGCCAATCTGCGCATAACTTCCTCTAAGGTGGCTTTTGGTGTCAAACACACGGTCTTCGATGGTCTTCCAATGAAATTCTTCCTGGATCGCCAAACCACGCCATTTAAACGCGAATTCCTGCATCATTTGTTCGACTTTGAACTGTCCATTCGCTGCATCGCTTGGCGAGGTGAAACCATCTAAGTTGCCACATCCACTTGAGGACCAGCGGGTGCATCGACCCACGTTGGTGGCGCCGGCAAAAGCGAGACTACCGGCTGGTTTTTTGTGATATTCCACATCTGTTTGCCGCCATTTTAAATCACGACCCAAGAAGTTCCATTGAAATCGTCCCATATACATGAGGTTGTTGTCATCATTGGACACGCCGCGGCCTTCGCCTGTAAACGCGCCAACGTAATAACGCATATCGGTGGGTGACCCTGGAAATAAATGCCCACGGAGTTCTACTCCCATTTGTCGGTCGACCGTGAAAATTCGGTTAACGATGGATCGTTCGACGAACTCTTGTCGTCCCGAGGAATCGACACGTTCACGGTTGTAATCAATCTTCCATTGTCCAACTCGTAAGGCCGCCCATTTGAATTTGTCTAGGGTAATTCGCCAGTCGATTAATCGCGAGCTCGAATCGGCACTGTCGTCATCGCTATCACGTGTGGGTTGTAAGTCGACTTCGAAATAATACTTCAACCACGGACGGTAACCGTGACCGCCGATTTTCATTCGCACCCGGCGTAACTCAAATGTGCTCTCTTCGGTATTTTTAAAGTCGTCGACTTGACGGGGGTCGCCGTTGAAAGGGTTTGTATAGCGCATTTGTGCGCGCCACTGAAGATTCGTTGCCCAATTTCCATCTCGCGTTTCTAGCCGGAATCCTTTTTTTCCCCACTCGGCTTTTACGGGAAAATCCGATTCGATTTTTTCGGACAGTTTGGCTTCAACTTTCTTGTCAACGATTTTTTCTGCTTCTTGTTGATGTTGCTTGTGGCCCTCTCTGATTTCCACCCATTCTTCTTTTGTAATAATCCCTTTTTTCATGAGAATATCTTCCAATGTTGCTTCTGAATTTGTGGCGTTAGCTGACACCATGACGGCTGTCAACAAAGAGGCAGTCAAGATTTTTATGCCCAGATTCTTCTTCTGCATCTGCAGATCCCTCCAAGTAGGTTAAATTTACAGAGAATTATCGCTGGGCCTCATGAAACATTTGTTACAAATTGATGATACTTTTATGAACCTTATTGAATATTAACTAGCTTATACGTGCATTGACCAATGGCCGATGAGCGCAGCAACTTATTAATTTAGTCTCTTCAATATTTCAAATAAAATGGTCGATTCGATTTCCAGAGAAGGGGAGTGGAACGATAGTTTCCCCCTGATTTTGTGGGTGAGTGGTGCGAAAAGGTGAGTGAATTTAGACAGAAGAAGATTCCTGAACCCTGCCTGGGGCTGTCAGTGGATATCCTGAATAGATTGAAAGCCTGTTTGAGCGGGTAGACTAATCTGTGATCAACAAGGTTTGTTAGATTATGAACTGTTCGGCCATAGATAGTTGCAAAATACCGTCTATGGTGGCTAAGACTTGGTTAGGTGCCTGTGCAGAGCGGGTAAGGAACACGATAAACCCAAGCGTTTAATCAAACATCACACGGGAGAACATCAGTGACGCGATCAACAAGAACCAGATCGACAGCAAAAAGCCCGGCGTCAACAACAAAGCATTGACACCTTAAATCAAGCGGCAGATAAGATCGAGACTTTTCTGGGTACGCACCCCGGATGGGACAAGGCAAACGTAAAACGGAAGTTACAAGCAGCATAACGAATAACGGCAGCGCCAAAATAACTACCAGTAAAGGTACGATACAAGGCGGCAATGGTTTGGCGACGGTGGATAAAAAGCATCAAATCATCATCGGTGCCGAATTTTTGGTGAAGGACAGGAACATCAAACCCTGCAACCGATCCTGGAAGCTATTTAAAATCGCTATCGAGGTCTTAACATCGGTACGGATTTTGTCCGTTCACAAGCGATTGTCACAGCCAATACCAGCTTTGCCAATGAAAGTAATATGGCAACCTGCATGACAAGAAGATCAATGCCTATATTCCTGACAACCAGTTTCGAAGTCACGATCTTATATTTACCGATCATAAAAAACAAACCCTTCGATCCTCACCAAACAATGTAATGAACGAAACTCGTTCAGACGAGAAAGACAAAGGAACAACGAGTCTATCGCACCAAGTGTCGCCAGTACGAATGCTGACTTAATCATTTCACTAAATAGATCAAGGTTAAAGGTCGGCATCTTCAGACCTGGGATCCCTGTAGGAATCTGACCGAGAATTTTCACGTCACTGCCACGGAAAAAAAATAGGTAAAGTCCTGTTCCAAGAAATAGGGCAAGTAATTGTGATGGAAAAAATTTATTCCATCTTGGTGGCCAGAGATAAACAATCGAAAGAGTCAATCCACCAAGAACGATTGAATTAACAATTGGGTTAAATAAGACTTCCGGTAGGTTTCGTACTGCCACAACGATCCCTTCTCTAGTCGTATCATGACCCACGAATGGTGCCAATTGGAGAATAATGATAATAACACCAATACCGCTCATAAAACCCGACAACACTGGAAACGGTACCATGTTGATATAACGTCCTAATTTTAATAGACCCATTAGGATCTGGAATAATCCACCCAATACCACAACAGTGAATGCTAGCGCGAGACCAGACTCAGGGTCCTTTGCAAGATAATCGATAATGATAGCAGTCATAACAACTGTCATTGGCCCAGTTGGACCAGAAACCTGAGACGGTGTCCCTCCAAACAGCGCTGCAAAAAAACCGACAATAATCGCACCATACAATCCAGCTATGGCGCCGGCGCCAGAAGCAACACCAAATGCTAGAGCAAGAGGTAGTGCTACGACAGCAGCGGTGAGTCCACCAAAGATATCACCAACAATATTTTTATAATGAAGACCGTTGACCAATTGCAATTAATTCACTCCAGTTTATAGGAAGTTATAATTGTAACACTCGGGCATTATGCCTAATTAGCGCAGCTTTTCGTTATATCGCAAAATACCAACCCAATCCGGATTTTTCACCAGACTTATTAAAAACACTGCGATTTATGTCGCTTTACCACCATGAATGGCTTTCATGTAGAGTGCATGACCGAAAATACGCCATTTTGCTTCGCTGCATTGTACATTTATGGCAAGTTATGTAATCGTTATCCACTATTGCAAGGGAGTAGGTTAGTTATGGCATTTTTTATTGATTCAACTGAACTCAATGAGCTTCGGGCTGTTAGAAAGCTTCATTGGGTGCGTGGAGTTACGACTAATCCACTACTTTTGGGGAATCAAAAGGAACCGTCGAAAGAGGTGCTTTCACAGATTAGGGAACTTGGATTTTCTACTATTTTTTATCAATTGGTAAGCCTTGATACAGAGTCAATCTATGCCGAGGCTGAAAGAGCACGTGACCTACTTGAAAATGCTCTTGTACTCAAGATCCCCTCGACAGAATTAGGATTTGAGGTTCTTTCGAAGTTATCATCGGAATATCAATGTTGTATGACGGCATTATTTTCTTGTCATCAAGCGATTGTTGCAGCCGAATGTGGTGCGAAATATGTAGCTCCTTATGTAAGTCGGGCTTCAAAGAATGATATAGATGGGATTCGTTTAATACGTGAAATGTCTTTACTCCTTCAATCGAGCAATACCGAAATTCTTGCCGCAAGCTTGAAAACACCTAAGGAAGTCGAGCAAGTACTCCTTGCTGGAGCCGTTCATGTTACTACCGGTTTCGAAGTCCTACGAAAAATGCAATGTCACGAGTTGTCGGAGCTGGCGGTACGCTCATTTAAGGAAAGTGGTAAGGGATTGTCATTTTAGTGAAAAAAGGGATACCCATTAGTCAGCCATTGTCAATAGGGTATTAGAGTTTGCTTGCGCTTTAAAGTGCAATACAGTTAATATCAACGACGATCTGAAAACGCACCCGATACCACTCAAAAGTGGTTACCGAACGGATCCGCATCTGACACCTAGCAAAATCGTGGATAATCCCAACACTTTCCTTTGGGACTCATGCGTTGTATAACGTCGTGTTGTTTTAAGATTTCATGATGACTGTCAGAAGCATATTGGCTGTCTTGGTCTGTATGCCAGATTAACGCCCAACACTCGAACTGTTTGTGCAACCGCTAATTTGACCGATGATTCTCTGAATTCTGATGAGTAAACTTTCGGTTTTTCTTGACTTATTTTAGACACACCTTTTTTGTTTTCATTGTACGTTAGGCTATGTGTCTGGGTTAGTGTAGTCACATCAGAATTAATCGGCACCCGTTTGTACCCACCAGCCCCCAGTTGCTCACCAAGCCCTTGGAGCGCAGCAAAGTGGACCCACAACATTATAAGTGCAGTTCTTCCCCCACCGGATCGTCTTCGAGTTCCCCTGCTTCCTCGTCACCATCGAGGTCTGCGAGATGGCGGGGATTAAACCAGCGCCCCAGAGCGATCCTTAGCGGTACTAGAATTGCGATCAGTATCGGAAACAAGATTCCTACAGCGCTCGCCTTCAGAATCCATAGCGCAGCTAGGCAGACTACTTGGATCAAGGTAAAGCGATGGATGGTCTTGGTAGGTACTTTAAGGATGTAGTGTGTACTGGGATAAAGTTTTCTATCGGTCACCCATAACATGACACGGCCGAAGAACTGATTTCCGCCCAAGGTCGCAAATCCCATGAATAAGAACAGTCCGAAGAGTACCGCCATTGGGATTACCTTGATGATTGGGAGCATAAAGATCGATGCGGCGATGAGTACATGAATAAACAAAGGGGATACCCGATTTTCGCGGACGGATACAATCCTTTCATACTTTTGCACACCGTCATCGACCACCTCGACGCTCGCCAGGCTTTTGACGTGGTTCAGGGAGTGTACCGTTGCGGCGACGATCCACGGCAGACCAAACAGCGAACAAAGACAAGTGATCACACCCACGACCAACAAGTCCAGATGGAAACCGGGTCCCTTACGCAGCTTGTGAGAGCGTGCATTCACCAGACGGGTCGTAATATTCTGGTCGAGAAAAAGTAGGATTGTCGCCATCAGGGCCGGTCCCGCTGAAGCGAAGATCGCCCAAACGGGTAGGGAAAAAATATCGACCAACCATGACCGCCCCGTTGTGGTGCCAAACTTGTCCGGAACTTCGGGGGATTCGATCGGAACCGCGGCTTCGAGGAGAGCAAAGCCCGTCATAACTGCGATCGCGATCGCAGGTCCGAAATCCGAGATGAACTCACGAATTTGATGGGACATGTAGGGCGTCCGGCTGAAAGACTTGAGAATTCGGGAAAGTGCGAAGGTGCCGATGCCCAGGACCAAGGTGAGCAACTCCGTCGATGCCCTTGTTTCGCTTGCCAAAAAGGGTTCAAACATGGCGTGTACTGCCTCGACAATAAAGATGATGGCAATGAGGGCAGCAAAGATTTCGTCCGTAAAGCGGGTAAAATAGCGCATCAATGAATTGGCGTTGAACACAGCAAGTGCGATCATAAACAGTCCAGACCAGAGACCCACCCAAGCATAGGTGGCCAAAAATGGCAAGCCGAATTGTTTGCAGACTGTGTAAAGCAATCCTGTGAAGATAACGATCGGACCGGTTCCTCCTAAGATTGTCAGTGGTTGCCCTGACAATAGCGCGAACGTGATGCCCCCCGCCGCAGTGGCCACAATCATTTCCACGGTCCCTATCTCGCCGTTCGTCACTATCCCGGTAAGTCCCCCAAATGCGATGGCGTTCGCGAGACAAGCAAAGAACAGAAACAGAATGGAAGCGAGGACCTTGGAAGAGATACCCTGTTGGAAATCATCAAAGTAGAATGGAAGCCGCCGACGGAGGTCTCCCAAAAGTCCTTCGAAGGGTACGGAGGATGGCCGAAGGCCGTCATCATTAGATTCTTTTTTTGGGGACATAAAATCTCTGGAAAATTTGGATATGAAGGCGCTAACTCAGTGAAGCTAAGAGGTCCACTACAGCACCAATTGATGCCGGGGTGCTTTCTTCCAACGCCAGATCCGCGCCGTGTATAAAAAATAAACGTTCTTCTTTGTGTTGTCGGAATGGACGAAACGGTCAGTAAATTGCCAATTCCAATGTTTATCGCTTTAAAATCTTGCATTTTGCAAATCAAAATTCAAAACGGAGCGACCAGCATGATACATTTTGGCACATCGCGACGATGATGGCCACAGAGGGGCTGGCTCATGTTAGGAGTTCATATTTTGTCCGGTTTATGTTTACCCGAAAGGAGTGGGCATTCATCTGAATGTCTCAACTGGTCGGAAAATCCCGAAAGCGGTCAAATCCTGTATGTGGATTTTGCTGAAATATAGTTCCCTAACTATCTGTTTCTTCCGCTGTCGGAATTAGTTGTGTGAAATTTTGATCTGTCTAGCTTTGAGCAATGAGTGATTCTGGTGTTATTTGTTAAATAACATATGCTTACTGATTCTATCGGGCTCCTTTAACGAAGTGGCCAAAAAACGCTGTGCTGGAGAGTTATGAAAAAGAAGACCAGACGGGTTCGATTCCTTTTGGGAGAGGCGCCAATTTGCCTAGGGTAGTCCAGGTGTTTTTCGGACTATGGAAATCTGAACCAACGGAACCGAGTAGCCCATGCCGGCGGGCTAGTTCAGCGGTATTACGAGTATCTTGATCGCTATTGCTGCCACAGACGACTTCGATAGCTTTTCCTCCAGCAGCTTTAAATGCGGACAAGAAATTTCGCATCCCGTTGGCATTCAATTTATAACGCATTGGATGGGCAATGATGGCAACACCCCCGGCGTCGTTAATCCATGCGATCACATCTTCCAGTTTAGCCCATCGAGTAGCAACGAACCCTGGTTTTCCTCGGACCAGAAAGTGCTTGAAAATATCTCTAATATTCTTTCCGTAGCCTTGGTCAACTAAGTATTGGGCAAAATGGGTTCGTGTGACCATACCGCCGTTAACAGATTTCATAATCAAAGCGCCAATATTCTTACCAACGCCATATTTTTCAAGTTGGTCGGCGATTAATTCTGCACGTTCTAATCGTGTTGTTTGGAGACTTTTAATGCCTTTCTGCAAATTGGGATCCTCAGGATTGATGTTTAATCCGACGATATGAAAACATTTGTTATTCCAAGTCGTTGAAATTTCGATGCCGGGGATCAAGTTAATATCTACTCGGTTGGCGGTAATTTTTGCCTCATTTAAACCTGCTGTTGTGTCATGGTCGGTAAGCGCTAAGGTGCTAACAGCTTGTTTAAACGCAAGTTGGACAAGCGCTTCGGGATTGAGTGCACCGTCCGATGCGGTGGAATGGCAATGAAGGTCATAAATACATGTGGTCATCGCATTACTTTTGAAGTCGGCGGGTCAAGGTCAACAGATGACGCTGATTGTTTTTCTCCATAGAGTTTTGCGTACAAACCATTTTGCTTGATCAGGGTACGATGTTCGCCCTGCTCGCAAATTCTTCCATCCTCAAAAACGAAAACGCGGTCTGCTTGTTTTACTGCGCTGAGTCTATGGGCGACAATAATTGTGGTTCGGTTTTGGAGGAATTGCGCAAGGGCGGTGTGGAGGTGGTATTCGGTTTCAGCGTCCAAGGCGGATGTGGCTTCATCTAAAATGACAATCTTCGGATTGGCAAGGACCATACGACCAATGGCTAATCGTTGTTTTTGACCACCAGACAGTCGCATGCCATTCCGGCCAACTAAGGTGTCCAGTTTTTTTGGTAGAGCGGTAATTGTTGTCTTTAGTTGGGCGATTTCAAGAGCTTTCCAGAGTTCATTATCGGAATGATTGTTCCCCAATGTTAAATTGTTCCGTACACTATCATTAAACAATATTGGGTGTTGTAAAACCGTGACCACGTGTTCTCGGATCACATCTAGGCCAATTTCAGAGTGGGAGTCACCATCAAAGTAAATTGTACCTGAGGTTATGGGATAAAGCCCAATTAAAACCTGGATTAATGTAGATTTTCCACCGCCGCTAGCTCCAACTAAAGCCACTTTTTCTCCTGCTTTTATCTCAAGAGTGACACCGTTCAGAACGGTGTTGTCTCTATTGTAGGCGAAATGTAGGTTTTGAATATTTAAGCTGACAGTGCGCTTGTTTTTAAAAGGGTTTTTTAAATGTGGATATTGGGGTTCTTGTCTAAGTGTTTGAAAGAGTTGGATACGTTGAAGAGCGGCTTTGGCGGCAAAAAATGCATATTGGATACCGAGGATTTCCTGGACAGGACTCATCATAAACCATAAATAGCCAAAAACTGCTAGCATTTCACCAATGCTTAGGTTGGAAAAAACGACCATGCACATTGCGATGGCCCGGAAAATATCAAAACCGAATAGAAAAACCACTAGGCTTAAACGATTCGCAGCATCGCTTTTCCAAGCGAAAGCCGATGTATGTTTTTTAACCAAATACGCGGAATCTATGACTTGTTTGAGGTAATATCGTTCACGGTTACTGGCACGAATTTGGTGAATTGCATCCAAAGTTTCGGTAAGCGATTGCTGGAAAAGTTCAAAGGCTGAATTTTCCCTTTTCTTTAGGTCTTTAACGTGTTTTCCTAGTATTTTGGTGAAATAAATTACCAATGGATTTAGAAACAGGATAAATAGTGCGAGTTGCCAATGCACCCATAACAATACAAACGCGGTGCCGACTATGGATAAAACAGCTACTAAAAGGCGACTGACTGTACTACCGATAAAAACATCGAGCGTATCGAGATCGGTAACCAAGTGGGATACAACACTACCACTACCCAGAGTTTCGTACTCAGCCATGGAGATATTTTGCAACCGTTTGATAAGACTGGAGCGGATTCGGTAGATAATATCTTTTGAAATGAGTGTGAATTGGCGAGCTTGGTAGACATTAAATACTAAAGCTAGCAATCGTAACCCCAAAGTGATGACTAAGATAGTTAGGATATAGAGCACCGGTCCGTGCCAGTTTTCGGGGAAAAACGAGTTGATGGTTTGAGTGATTGCGCCAGGTTTATTGAGTAAAACCTCGTCGACCAAAAGTGGCATGAGTAATGGTACTGGGACACTGGCAAGCGTTCCGAGGATCGCGATAGTGTGAGCGATACAAAGTTCGCGCTTATGTTCGAGGGCAATTTGATAAAGGTACGACCAATCGTATTTTATCGGTTGGTTTTTGTTTGACGTGGGTGTTTTTGCCATAAATTGATTATCGCGTATGTTGAGTTGTTTCGGTAATTAAAAATTGGTTCGAAAAATATTCGTGGATTCAGAATTGTCGCATTGACGTAGCAGATGGTACTCTGACGGCGGCATGGTCGGTTAAGTTTGTATCGAAGGTAAAAAATGCATAGTTTTGTTTGCTTGTTTCTGATTTTTTTGGGTTTGTTCAGCGGTTCCCAGGTGCACGGGGACAGTCTTTCAGACCAAAGAAAAAATTTTTTAAAGGCCGAAAGAGCGATAAAAAAAGGTTACTATCGGCGGTTAAATGAGTTGCTTCCTAAGCTAAAAGAATATCCGTTGTACCCCTATCTTTTATACAAGAAATTGAGCAAAAAGCCAGATTCGATGGAGCAAATTGAATCTTATTTGGCGGAGTATTCCGACACGCGATATCCGACTCTATTGCGACGGAATTTGTTGAAGTCGCTCGCCTCTAAAAAGAAATGGCCGGAATATATTTCACACTACGAAAAAACAGTAAGTCCCGAGCTGCAATGCTTTTACTATTGGGCCTTATATAAAACCGGGCGTAAAGATGAAGCGTTGGTCGGTGCCGAAAAGCTGTGGCTTATCGGGCGCTCGCGGCCCAAGGCTTGCGATAAACTGTTTGTGAAATTTCAAAATAGTGAAGTTTTTAGTACCGAGATTGTTTGGCAAAGATTCGGCCTTGCCATGGATAAAGGCAAGCCTCAATTAGCCAAGTACTTAAAACAGTTTATTCCCAAAAATCAGCAGAAATTAGCGGATTTTTGGTTGAAAGTCCATCGCAATCCGCGGCTTGTCATGGGTTGCAAACAGTGGGACTTTGCGTCACCAAAAATGAGCCGAATTTTCGTGCATGGTATTGGTCGGTTGATTGGCAAAGATTCAAATTTGGCCCACCATGTCTGGGAATCAAGAAAAAATAACTTTAATATCGAGCTAGAGCAACAGAGTTACATCGAAAAGCGATTGGGAATTGCACTTGCGATACGCAGAAACCCTAAGGCTGCGCAGTTTCTTGCGAACATCAATATTGCACAGGCTCACACCGAACTAAGGGAGTGGCGAGTACGCAATGCTTTGTTAGTCCAGGATTGGCAGTCTGCGCGGCTTTATTTGGAACAGCTTCAACAACCCGATCAAGTGCTGCCACAATGGTTATATTGGCGGGCAAGGTCCTTTGAAGCTCTGGGACAACTTGACGAAGCTTTGAAGATTTATGCCGATGTGGCGAAGAGCAGAAGTTTTTATAGTTTTCTTGCCGCTGATCGTCTAGAGCAGGACTACGAATGGGGTGATCGCCCAGTTGCTGTAAGCGAAGTTGAAATCGAACAACTTGAAAATCGAAAGGATTTTGCGGCGGTATTTGAATTTAAGCATTTTGGGCGCAATTCAATGGCGCGGCGGGAATGGTGGCATATCATTAGAAAATTGAGTACGCATGAAATACTTGTGGCGGCCAAGCTGGCGGAGCGCAGAGGTTGGAATCATATAGCCATTTTTACAATCGCTAAAGTCAAATATTGGGATGACCTGGCATTACGTTTTCCAGTGTTATTTGAAAAAACCATTACCGATCATGCGAATCGTCAAGGGCTTGATCCATCATTGGTTTATGGGCTGATACGCCAGGAAAGCGTATTTAATCAACATGCCCAGTCACGGGTTGGCGCTCGCGGTCTGATGCAAATCATGCCGGCTACCGGTCGAAGTATTGCGCGTAGTTTAAAGGAAAAATGGAGCTCTAGCCGCATATTGTACAAGCCTGATGTGAATGTCCGGTATGGGACGAGTTACTTAAAAAATTTATTGGATCAGTTTGATCAAAATTATGCGTTATCAGCTGCGGGTTACAATGCTGGAGAGCATCGCGTAAAACGGTGGTTGCCTGTTGACAAGCCAATGCCGTCTGATATTTGGATCGAAAATATTCCATTTAAAGAAACTAGACATTACGTTAAAACTGTACTTGCTAACGCTTCTATTTACCATAAACGACTAAATGATAAGTTGTTACGGGTTTCAAGTTTAACCAATACGGTGGCCACAAAAAACAAATCCAAAGTAAGACAAAAAAAATTACCACATTTGAAATCTTGTAATCAGTGATTTTTCACTGAGTGTTGTTTTATTACTGAATTTATTTTTATCCTGAGGGATAATATAGGCTTTTTTAATGCTCTAAAGGAATTATTACGCGATGCAAAATCGGTCCAGCTACACGCGGGAGGAACTACTTGAGTGTGCTTACGGAAGGATGTTTGGGCCCGGTAATGCTCAATTGCCACTCCCAAACATGCTAATGTTTGATCGGGTTTCCCAAGTCAACGCGCATGGCGGTCGACATTCAAAAGGCGAAATTTGTGCGGAATTGGATATCGTACCGGATTTGTGGTTTTTTACATGCCATTTCCATGGGGATCCAGTTATGCCGGGTTGCTTAGGATTAGATGCGATGTGGCAGTTGATTGGGTTTTATCTTGGTTGGATGGGTGGATCAGGTAGAGGAAGGGCACTAGGCGTTGGGGAAGTCAAGTTTAGGGGTCAAGTTTTGCCTAGTGCTAAATTGGTGACCTATCGAATTGATATAAAAAGATTGATAATGCGGAAGTTAACCATGGGAATTGCCGATGCGGTTATGGATGTTGATGGGAAAATCATTTATGAAGCCACCGATTTACGAGTAGGGTTGTTTGCTTCTACCGATGATTTCTGAGGGCAAATAATTATGAGGCGTGTGGTTGTTACGGGATTAGGGATTGTTTCTTCGATTGGAAACAATAAACAAGAAGTATTCTCATCCTTGCGTGATGGACGTTCGGGTATCGAATTTAGTAGTGAATATAAGGACTTGGGTTTTAGAAGCCATGTGCATGGGCCGATTCATCTCGAATTAAAAGAGTTAATTGATCGAAAAGTCAAACGTTTTATGGGGGATGGTGCAGCTTTCAATTACGTTGCCATGACTGAAGCGATTAAAGATTCTGGAATGGAGGACTATGAGGTTTCCAACCCTCGTACAGGTTTGATTATGGGGTCTGGTGGGCCGTCTACAGCAAATCTGTTACTGTCTACAGATATCCTGCGAGAGAAAGGTTTGAGGAAGGTTGGGCCGTATATGGTGCCTAGGACAATGTCGAGCACCAATACGGCGACTTTGGCTACGCCATTTAAGATCAAAGGGATAAATTATTCGATCAGTTCGGCTTGTTCCACGAGTGCACATTGTATAGGAAATGCAGCGGAACAAATTCAAATGGGTAAGCAGGATGTTGTTTTTGCCGGTGGTGGTGAAGAGGTGCATTGGACCATGACGTTGCTATTCGATGCTATGGGTGCGCTTTCATCAAAGTACAACGATTCGCCGACAACTGCGTCGAGACCCTACGATGAAACCCGTGATGGTTTCGTTATCTCCGGCGGCGGTGGGGTGCTGGTCATGGAGGAATTGGAACACGCAAAAGCCCGTGGCGCTAAAATATATTGTGAACTTGTGGGTTATGGTGCTACCTCGGATGGTTACGATATGGTTCAACCTTCGGGCGAAGGCGCGGTACGTTGTATGCAACAAGCCATGGCTACAGTGGATGGACCAATTGATTATATTAATGCCCATGGAACTAGTACGCCCGTGGGTGACACCCGAGAACTAGAAGCCATCAAGCAAGTGTTTAAGGATAATATTCCCTATATTACTTCGACCAAATCGCTATCCGGGCATGCTTTGGGGGCGGCGGGGGTAAATGAATCTATTTATTCGTTGATTATGATGGAATCTGGATTTATAAGCGCCTCAGCAAATATCAGCACTCTTGACCCAGGTGCAGAGGGATTTCCTCTTGTCCGTGAACGCCGAGATAACGTCGCATTGAATACAATTATGTCGAATAGTTTTGGTTTTGGTGGTACTAACGCTAGTTTGGTTTTTCAGCGGTATTCAGGCTAAGAGGTTGTATTAGGATAAAGTTGATTACCTAGGAGGCTGTCCGAAAAAACAGAGCTTTTGGGGAAAGCATGGTTTTGGTCTGTTTCTCTGATTAAACGTGGTGAAATCAATTCTAACAATTCATGGGTTTTGTGTCGGTTTCAGTGGCAATTTTTTAATACCTCGTCCTTGGTTTGGACGATCTTCAATCGCAATATGTGCCAGCAAATATTGCTAGATTTCTATTCATCACCCGTTTTTAGGTTTTAGATCCAAGCTTTCGGTGATGATCACCTCAGTTATTATCTAAATTCAATAAGTGGATTTGGCACCAGTTTTAGTTATGACTCTTAAAGCGAAAAAAGATCAAATAAACTTTAATAAAGTACAAAAACGATTGCGGCGAAATGTCGGTCAGGCGATCGCCGACTTCGGGATGATTGAAGAGGGTGATCGTGTCATGGTCTGTGTGTCGGGCGGGAAGGATTCGTACACTTTGTTAGAAATTCTGCTGAATTTACGCAAAAATGCCCCAATCTGTTTTGAAATTACTGCTGTAAATCTCGATCAGAAACAACCCGGTTATCCCGAACATGTCCTCCCGGAATACCTGAGCAATTTGGGAGTAGCCTACCGCGTACTTGAGAAAGATACTTATAGTATTGTGCGCGACGTTATTCCAGAGGGAAAAACGACGTGTGGTTTATGTTCGAGGTTACGGCGGGGGAACCTTTACGGGTTTGCTGAGAAAAATGGGTTTAACAAAATAGCTTTAGGTCATCATCGTGAAGATATCATTGAAACCTTTTTTTTGAATCTTTTTTACGGTGGAAAAATAAAAGCTATGCCGCCCAAGTTGTTAAGCGATGATAATAAACATATTGTAATACGGCCGCTGGCTTATTGTCGGGAGAAAGATATTCGAATTTATAGTGATTTCAAACAATTTCCTATAATTCCTTGTAATCTTTGCGGTGCACAGGAAAATTTGCAGCGAAAAGTGATGAAAGCAATGTTAAAAACGTGGGAAAAAGAATTTCCAGGTCGATTGGAAACGATTTTTACCAGCTTACAGAATATTGCTCCTTCTCAACTGGCCGATCCAGAATTTTTTGATTTTGAGAATCTGGAAGATCGACGCGTTCAGTTCGATGGGCAAGCTTCATGCGAGGTAGAAAATACTGTTAAGGGTTGTTGAGAAGACTTCTTATCTTTCACGAAGGGAACCGGTCGTCGATGAATCATGGGTTATGATTTTACTGTTCACAGATTTTGGTTGGCAAGGACCGTACTTAGGTCAAATGGAATTTGTATTGCGAAAAATGGTGCCCAATGTAGATGTTATCAACTTAATGTGCGATGCGCCGTTTGGAAAACCTCTCCCCAGTGCCTATATGTTGGCTGCTTTAAGTTCATCTCAACCTGGGTATGCTATTTGGGTGTGTGTGGTAGATCCAGGGGTTGGGGGAGATCGGCTGCCCGTTGTTTTGAAGGCTGATGAACAATGGTTTGTTGGTCCGGAAAATGGCCTTTTGAATATGGTTGCCAGGCGGGCTGAAAAAGTTCAGTGGTGGACTATAGAATGGTGCCCCAAAAAGCTATCTTCGAGTTTTCATGGTAGGGATCTTTTTGCTCCCGTTGCTGCACGACTTGCGAAAAACAACGATATTTCCGGATTGCGCCCTTTCGACGGTCCCGATTTGTCAGCTTGGCCGCGAGATCTTCTTGAAATTATCTATATCGATCATTACGGCAATGCAATGACAGGTTTGCGAGATACCGCTTTGCTTAAGGATAAACTATTGGTTATCAACGAGCACAAAGTTTCCAGTGCTGACACTTTTTGCTCAGTTCCCGTGGGAGAAGTATTTTGGTATAAAAACTCGATTGGCTTAGTTGAAGTAGCGGTAAATCAAGGTAGAGCTGACGAGCATTTGAGTTTATTGGTTGGAAATCAGTTTTATCTTCAATGAATTTTTTTTCGGAGAGAACCGTTTTTTGCTTGTACAGCAGTCTATGATCCTGGATAATCGTACTACTAGATTAGGGAGAAATTCCCACTGCTTTACAATATTCTATCGATTATGGTGAGCAGTGTCGGTCCCTTCGCAACGATACACCGTAAACTCCGTCAGGCCTGGAAGGGAGCAGCGGTAGCGGTGGATTCGTGTGCCGAGGTGTGGCTGGCACAGCTTGCCGCCCGCTAGGAGTTGTCCGGAAATAATTTGAATATTTCGTATTCTTTCTTTAGGTCCTTATTGGGCTATCATCCATCACAAAGTTCTCGGTGTAGAACTGCTATGTTTGCGCTTTTGGTCAATAATGTCGGCTGAATTTGGGTGTGATATCGATCAAGTTATTTCCATACGACTTTTTAGCTTTTGCCAGCTTTTATTGTTTCTTACCCAATAATCCATGAGTTACCAAGTTCTTGCCCGGAAATGGCGTCCTCGTGAATTTGGTCAAGTTGTAGGTCAAGAGCATGTGGTCCAGGTTTTGGTTAATGCTTTGAAGTATGATCGAATGCACCATGCTTGCTTGTTCACAGGGGCTCGTGGGGTTGGGAAAACAACCATCGCTAGGATTGTGGCTAAGGCGTTAAATTGTGAATCACGAGCTTCTTTCGAACCCTGTGGTCAATGTTCATCATGCCAAGCTATCGATGAAGATCGATATATTGATTTGATTGAAGTTGATGCGGCGTCACGCACAAAAGTTGAGGATACTCGCGAATTGTTGGACGCTGTCCAATATTCGCCCAATGAAGGTCGTTATAAAATTTATTTGATCGACGAAGTCCATATGTTGTCTGGGCACAGTTTCAACGCGTTATTGAAAACATTGGAAGAACCGCCGAGCCATGTTAAATTTTTATTGGCAACGACCGATCCTCAAAAAATTCCAGTTACGGTATTATCCCGATGTTTACAACTTAATTTGAAATTGATGTTACCGAATCAAATCCGAGATCGATTGGGGTTTGTTTTGGATAAGGAAGGTCTCGAATTTGAAGCTGCAGCGTTGAAAACGCTAGCCTATGCCGCGAACGGTAGTATGCGGGACGCATTGAGTTTGCTGGATCAAGCGATCGCCTATGGTGGAGGAACGGTGCGTGAAGCGGATGTTTTGTCCATGCTTGGTAGTGTAGGGCATAGGCCTGTTTTTGATGTACTGACGGCCGTAGCACAGGGGCAGCCTAAAGTTTTGATGGATCTGATTGATGTTTTGGCGGATCGCACACCAGACTTTGGTGGGTTTTTGCAACAGATACTTCTAGTTTTGCATCGTATTGCTTTGGTTCAAATGGTCCCTGAAAGCGAAATAGACGAAGAGGAGCAAGAAATGATCATGGATTTGGTCAACACAATGACTCCAGAAGATGTACAGCTATATTATCAGATTGGGTTGATTGGGCAAAAAGACTTAGCCTTTGCACCCGACCCGAAAACTGGATTCGAAATGATTTTATTGCGCATGATGGCGTTTAAACCGGTAAATTCTGAATCATCAGGAATTAAACCGCTCAAAGAAAATGATACACTCAGTGTAGAACAAAGAGAAAACAGTGAGGGTGAACGCAGTCCATCATGTGATCCTAGAGATCCTGGGGATTGGTTGGGCATTATTCAGGCAATCAACCCGAAGGGAATGGCGAAAGAATTAGCTTTGCATTGTACTTTACAGGACGTCGATGACAAACATTGTAATTTGTTGCTGGATCCGAAACACAGTCAGCTACTTAACGATCGTATTGAGCAACGGTTGGAAAAATCTATTCAGGATTATTACCAAAAACCAGTAAAGCTGCAGATAAAATTGGCGCATTTCGAACAGGAAACCCCAGGGACACAGTTGCAGCGTGAACGTGATCAACGTCAAAAAGACGCAGAACTTGAAATCCATGGGGATGACAACGTAAAAGCATTAAAAGAAGCATTTGACGCTAAAATAATACCCGGATCCATAGAACCCTTGGAATGAATTTTACCTTGTTCAAAACAAGGGCTGTTTGATTAGATTTTAAGTTGGAGAAAATAAATGAAAAATCCCATTGGTAACATAATGCAGCATGCACAAAAATTGCAGGAAGACTTTCAAAAAGCTCAAGAAGAACTCGCGTCCATGGAAGTAAATGGTGAATCGGGTGGTGGTTTGGTAAAGGTGCTTATGAATGGCAAAAGGGAAGTGGCTAAAATAAAGATTGATGACACCCTTGTTGGGGATGATAAGGATATGTTGGAGGATTTGGTAGCTGCTGCTATTAATGATGCGGTTCGGCGGGTCGAGAAATTGAAACAAGAAAAAATGTCTGGTCTTACTTCGGGGTTTCCCCTGCCATCGGGATTTAAAATGCCTTTCTGAGAATGCAACAAAAAGGGTGTCTCGCTCAACTAATACAGGCGTTTCAATGCTTGCCTGGTGTTGGGCCTAAGAGCGCCCAGCGAATGACTTTTCATTTGCTTCAGCGGGATCGTCAAGGTGCCCGCAATCTTGCTCAAATTCTTCAATATGCGGTGGATAAAGTTGGACACTGTAATCTCTGCCGTACCCTAACCGAAGATTCGGTTTGTGAACTTTGTGCGGACCCGAGTCGTGATGTGACGAAACTTTGTGTCGTTGAAACTCCGGCCGATGTCTACGCAGTCGATCGAACAACAGTTTTTAAGGGGTTGTATTTTGTCCTTCATGGACGGCTTTCCCCCCTTGATGGAATTGGTCCTGAACAATTGGGTTTGGAGCAATTGGACAGTCAATTGTCTTCGGGCAATATAAAAGAATTGATTTTAGCGACGAACACAACGGTAGAGGGCGAGGCAACAGCTCATTTTATCGCTGATCTGGCCCGTCGTCACCAAGTGCAGTCAACCCGCATTGCATACGGTGTTCCTCTTGGTGGGGAGTTGGAGTATGTCGATAGCGGTACCCTAGCCCATGCGTTCAGTGGTCGTACAACACTATAAAGAGGGAACCGAATGACTGATTGTTTGTTTTGTAAGATGGTTAGCGGTGAGATAAATCCAGACATCGTTTATGAAACGGCAGGGGTACTTGCTTTTCGCGATATTAATCCCCAAGCGCCTACCCATGTATTGGTTATTCCAAAACGACACATTGCCACCTTGAACGATCTTCAAGAGGTTACTGTCGCCGGTGAATTATTGTTAGCCGCAAGTAAAATAGCAGAACAGGAAGGTTTGGCCGAGGATGGTTACCGCACCGTAATCAATTGTAATTCGAAAGGCGGTCAAGAGGTCTACCACATTCACTTGCACCTGCTCGGTGGCCGCCAGATGGTCTGGCCACCAGGGTGAATCTACACGATTAGCTATAATTCAGTGTATGGGGTGCAAAAAGTATGTCTTCACTGAATTATTGATGTTGGTTCGCTAGATTTATGGCTCGCTATCAGTGCACGATTGGCAAAAAGCACTACCAGTTTAAGAACTTGGTAGACCTTCTCGCCAGAGCATCTCCTAATCGTAGTGGGGATTTTCTCGCTGGAATCGCTGCACAAAATGATGAGGAGCGGGTCGCGGCCCAGATGATTTTGGCCGAAACATCGCTTGACCGTTTTTTGGAAGAGCCGCTGATTCCCTATAAAGACGACGAAGTGACGCGTCTACTATTCGATGAGCATGACAATGAATCGTACCAAAGGATCAAAAGCTTTACGGTAGGAGAATTTAGGGATTGGCTTTTAGCCTATGAAACCACAACTGATCAACTAAACGCATTATCTCCGGGCCTGCTTCCTGAAATGGTTGCTGCAGTCAGTAAATTAATGCGTAACCAGGACCTTATCTTGGTGGCGAGTAAATGTTCGGTCATTTCAAAATTCCGTAATACCATTGGTTTACCCGGACGCTTATCGATACGCCTCCAGCCTAACCATCCAACCGATGATCCAGAAGGAATCGGCGCATCTATACTCGACGGACTGATGTACGGATGCGGAGATGCGGTTATCGGGATAAACCCTGCTACCGATAACATCGATGGCATTGACCGGTTGTTTAACAATCTTGATCAATTCATTCAGCGCTTCCATATTCCCACTCAATCCTGCGTGCTAGCCCATGTAACTACCCAGTTGGAAGCAATGCAACGGGGTGCACCCTTGGACCTGGTTTTTCAGTCGATTGCAGGTACCGAAGCTGCTAATACTAGTTTTGGAATTAATCTGGACATGCTTGACGAAGCCAGAGAAGCCGCGTTAGCTCTGAATCGTGGTACCGTTGGCGATAATGTAATGTATTTTGAAACCGGCCAAGGTTCTTGCCTTTCTGCTGGCGCTGACCATGGAGTGGATCAGCAAACTCTCGAAACTCGAGCCTACGGTGTGGCGAGGAAATTTAAGCCACTTCTGGTTAATACTGTCGTTGGGTTCATTGGTCCAGAATATCTTTTTGATGGAAAACAGATTATTCGGGCTGGACTGGAAGATCATTTTTGTGGAAAACTCCTGGGATTACCTATGGGATGCGATGTTTGCTATACCAACCACGCTGAGGCGGATCAGGATGATATGGATAATCTGATGACTTTGCTCGCTGTTGCGGGGTGTAGTTATTTTATGGGTGTACCGGGAGCCGACGATATCATGCTCAACTATCAGTCCAC
>Ga0114934_10000578_pt1 | contig 23285 bp, 22 predicted proteins | sample 4SBtaG_2_FD_99695 | JGI IMG/M metagenome (GOLD analysis project Ga0114934, IMG submission 99695) | Deep subsurface microbial communities from Kolumbo volcano to uncover new lineages of life (NeLLi) - 4SBTROV10_white metaG | ecosystem: Environmental > Aquatic > Marine > Volcanic ...
GACCTAAAGCCCCTCTAGAGTATATTATGGTGTTTAAGCATATCAATATATACAAAAGGGCCTGCTAAAATGTGTGAGCCGGGCACCCGTTTTCTATAAATATTTTAGTTGAAAAAATAGCTAAAAATGCTATTATCATCTCTATGAAATTAAAGCTGAGTTATTTTTCAAAAAATGCAAAGTTGTTTTTAGCTGCAAACTTTTTTTACAGTTTTGCGATGAATATTTACTTTATTTTCTTCAATCTGTATTTACTTGAGATCGGGAAAAATGAGAAGCAGATAGGAGCGATTGCAAGTATATCCGCTTTAAGTGGAGGAATAGTAATATTGCTCATATCCCCATATCTATCATCTATTAAGCAGATCAGAGCATTAAAAATTTCAATGGTAGGAGCGTTTTTATCTATCTTAGGATATACACTCACTTCCGATTTTGAATTTTTTGTAGGTCTTTCAGTATTGTTTGGTGCTTCAACAGCATTTTTTGGAACAATGCAGATACCCATCTCCATGAAGATAGTAAAGCAGTCCATGAGAAAATACTATTTTGCGATCTCTACAGCTATTTTTATTCTAAACGGTACTATCGCAAATGGTTTTACCGGATTTTTCCCAGATTTTTTAATGAAACATTCGACATTTTCTGAAATTTTATCTTATAAGATAACACTTTTAAGTGTTGGTATTTCTTTTATTCTGGTATTTATCTTTCTTAAATTCATTGATGAGCCCGAAAGAATTGTGACTGAAAAAGTGCCGTTTTTAAAAAATATAAAAAATCTTCCAATAAAAAAGTTTATTATTATCGGATTACCAACATTCATGATAGGAATAGGAGCTGGCCTCATGGTCCCACTTTTCAATGTATATTTCAAACAGAAACTGAATTTTTCACTTATTGAGATAAGTATTATTTTTATGGTATCTCAGCTAGTAATGGGAATGTTTACACTCATTACTCCGATACTTACGAAAAGATTCAGGCCTGTGACATTCATATTCCTGACTCAGGCACTCTCTCTTCCATTTATTCTTATGATTATATGCACAAAATCTATCATATTTGTCACTATTGCATTCACTCTCAGAGCAAGCTTTATGAATATGTCTCGACCTATACAGATGCATTTTGAGATGGCATGTTTTAAAACTGAATATAGAGCTGCTTTTTCTGCTTTCAAGTCCTTCTTCTGGAATATCTCATGGGCAATATCAACTCTTATTGCGGGTTTTTTCCAATATAAAAAGATATTCGATGTTCCACTTTATCTTACATTCTTCCTATATATAGTCACACTTTTGTATATCTTTATAAAATTTTTTAGGAAAGAAGAACAATACCTGCAGGAAGTAGACGAACTTGCTCATTTTTAATAGGGAAGTCGGATGCACCCTTTTTCATTTCTCATCTTCCATAAGTTTATTAATGATAAAGCTGGCAACCTCTTTACCCTTTGTTCCTCGGCCAAATCCGGCATCAAGGCCACAGCTTTTTGCCATTTCATCAGTTACTTGAGTGCCGCCACTTATAAGTATGACTTCATCTCTAATACCCTTTTCAATACATAAGTCATGAAGTTTTTTCATATTTGTAGTATGCACATCATTATGTGTGATAATAGTTGACATCATTATGATTTTTGACCCAGTTTCAATAGCTGCATCAATAAGCTTTTCAATGGATATAGATGTTCCTAAATAAAAACATTCGAAACCGTACTTTTCTATACCACCATGTTTGATATTAAGTATTTCCTGCATACCTACTGAGTGCTCATCTTCACCTACTGTAGCACCTACGACTTTGAGCCCGCGTTTATGAACTTCTTTTTCAATGATTTCATCACTTAGAAGTTCAACTTTTTCAGGTATTATAAGTTTGGTCTTATCAATTGCAAATGGAACAGTTCCTTTTACTTCCAGATATGTACCTTCTGCAGGATGCATTATTGATGTATGTATAACTTGAGGATCTTCTAGGTTCATTTTTTTTGCAATTTCTATTGCTGCTTCTCTTGCAATATCTTCTGATTCCGGAAGAAACATATTAATAGTGATAATCCCATCTCCATGCCATTCGACTTCGGGTTTTATAAGATTGTTTTTTTCATCTTCTATTTTCTTATTGAGTCTTTTTTCTGCATTATCATTCATGTCAAGCTCATCTATAAATTTTATCTTATCAGGATTACATAGTGTGCATCCTCCTATAAGATCGCATGGCTTTTTTAAATTTTTTGGGATATTATTTTCCCCATAATGGCTACATACAGGAGCAAGATAATCCGTATCCCTTTTAATTATTGTACCCACTGCTACACCACCATCACTTTTTCTTGAGATACCGTCGCCGTGTCTTTCCGGATACTCTCCAGAATCAACAAAAAAACCGGCTTCTACAGTTGCAAAAAATCCGCCGAGTTCTATCATTTCTTCCATAAATAATACCGCTCTTTCCTTTATTTCTCTAACCATTTCACCTAATGGACCATCCATTTTGAGATCAATAAGTTCTTTAAGACCATCAAGTGCTATAAGTGTCTGCTTTGCAGTTGTTGTACCCCTAATATTATTATAATGCCATGGTACATTCCTACCTTCATCCGGAGTAATAGTTGATTGAATGTCAGCACTTGTGAGTTTGGAAATCAAAGTATCTATAACATGAGTTATAGTAGCTTCTTCTGTATCTGATTCCATATATCTGGTATTCTGCTGTGCTCTGAATTTGTATTCGCTGAAAAAATCCCTTAATGCGACTGCATAAGGAAGATCATACCATATCTTTGGTGCTGGTGGAGCATTTGGAGGAACTGTAGAAAGACCAATAGATGATTTTTCCATACCAGATAAAACGGAAAAAGCACAATTGATGGCATGCTGTACTAAAAGCTCTGGCATTACACACCATGCCTCTTTAGCAGTTGCATTAGCATTATGTGCTCCATCAATTTGAAATATTCCGCTTTCTGCCATTATTTTTTTTGCTTCTGCTGCATCAACAAATGAGCGATACATATTAATATTTCTATAAAGTACATTATATTGAGGGTCCTGATGAGCACCATTTACACCTTCTTCGGCAAACATTACAGCTATTTCAGGGCCAGCTACACCAGAGACATATGAATGAAAATTTATTGGTCTTCCTACTTCTTCTTCTATCATATCAAGGGCTTTTCGTGTAGCTCTAACCTGTTTTCTAGAAATTGGTACGCCCCCAACACCCTCGGGGGTACCTTCAATAAGTCCATCAAAATGTGATTGACCGAGTGTCCTTATTACCATCAGATGATCAGCTCCATGCCATGCAGCCATTCTCATCCTTCTGATATCGTCTTCAAATCGTCCAGATGCTATTTCTGTAGTAATAACACAATCCGGCTGAGGATCAATATTGTCAAAATATTTTGCAGAAGGGAGGGGTATGGACTGTTTTAAGGGTTCAGAGCAGTCTCTAAATATGAATTTATACATCTTGAGATTATTTTTTTTCTTTCTCCATGTCCATCCTTTTCTTTTTGGTCTGTAGTTTTCTAGCCCTTTAAGGATTTCGGGGATATTTAATTTTTTATCCTTATCAAGCATTTTTTGCCTCCGAAAAAAGATTATCGATATTTTCTCCGTTTATTATAGCTTTTCCAGCGTCTTCAATAGATATTTTAAGCTTTTCAGATAGCTTAAGAATCACATGCCCTGCGCCCTTTGAAAGTAATCCAGCTTCAAGTACTTTTTGCACTATCTCTCTTGATTGAATAGAATCAAAACCCATTCTCAAAAGCACGGATCTTTCTATAGATGGGGATGTATGACTTTTAGCAAGCTCTGACATGGGTGTGGCCAATTTAAAAGCAAGTTCCCAAAACCTTTCCTTTAATTCTGCATCAGATAATCCTGCAAGGTGTTTTCTTCGCTCTAAAAAATCATCTTTTCTTTCCATATTGCCCCCAAAATGAATATTTATACTAGTTGTATGGTATCATATTTAGGAATAAATATAAACGATTTGAACTTATTTTTCCTATGTATTAAACTATTCCCATGCAATCAATTGGAATTTTCGATTCAGGCCTCGGGGGGCTCACGGTTTATAAAGAACTTAAAAGGCTTTTGCCGAATGAGAAATTCATATATTTCGGAGATACTGCAAGGGTTCCTTATGGCAGTAAATCACCTGATACTATTCGAAAATATGCCTTTGAAATATCATATTTTCTTGCTCAAAAAAAGATAAAGCTTATGGTAGTCGCATGCAATACTGCATCCAGTGTGGCGCTTAATGAGCTTAAGAATGCTTTTCGTTTTCCAGTTATTGGAGTAGTGCAGGCAGCAGTAGAAACTGCTTCAAGTATGGAGCATATTTCAAAAATAGGAGTGATTGGCACAAAAGGGACTATTAAAAGTAAAACTTATCAAAATCTTTTAATAGAAAAACTCATGAATGTGAGCGTGTTTTCAAAGCCATGCCCTATTTTTGTACCCATAATTGAAGAAGGGCTTATCGATTCAATTATAATGAAAACTACAATGGATTATTATCTCAAAAGTTTTTTAAATAAAAAACTGGATGCAATAATATTAGGATGCACTCATTATCCTATAATTGAGGAACAAATATTTAATTTTTTTAATAAAAAAGTAAAAACAATTAATCCGGGAAAGGCAGTTGCAGAAGAAGTAAAAAGGATTTTAAGCAAAAATGCCATAGAAAATACTGAAAATGCGGGAAATATACAGGACGAATTCTTTTTATCCGATAAACAGGAGAATTTTAAAAAAATTGCAAAAAACTTTCTGGGATTTTCTATTTCCAGAGTGAATATAGTTAAAAATTCAATAATTTAAGGAGCATATATGCAGGAAAAAATCAGCTTAAGTGAGCTTAAAGAACAAAGAAAAGAGAAAAAACAAGATAATAAGGAAAATCTCAGAAGAATCAAGATGATCCCAGGTTTTATAAAATATGCAGACGGGTCTGTACTTATGCAGTCAGGAAACACAAAAGTAATATGTAATGCAACAATAGATGAAAAGGTTCCTCCTTTTCTTAGAGATCAGGGAAGAGGATGGGTTACTGCAGAATATGCAATGCTCCCAAGAGCAACCGAAGTAAGAACTCCAAGGGCTATTACAAGGGGAAAGGCTGATGGAAGAAGTGTAGAGATACAGAGATTAATAGGGCGGTCTTTAAGAGCAGTAATAGATTTTAAGAAACTTGGAGAACGCACTATTGTTATAGACTGCGATGTCATACAGGCTGATGGAGGGACTAGGACTGCTTCTATAACAGGTGGCTTTGTGGCATTAAATCTTGCAATACAGAAACTTATAAAAAGGGGTAAAATTAAGGAAAATCCAATAATGAGTTTCATGGGTGCAGTTTCAGTAGGTATTGTTAAAGGAGAGCCAGTATTGGATCTTTGTTATATAGAAGATTCCAATGCAGATGTAGATATGAATGTTGTTATGACGGAAAATGGGAAGATTATCGAGATACAGGGGACTGCAGAAAGACATCCATTCAGCTTTGAACAGCTTAACAAACTTATGGGACTTGCTCATAAAGGAATAAAAGAGCTTATAGAAATACAGAAAAAGACATTGAATTCAATTTCATAATGGATATATTCATAGCATCTAAAAATATACATAAGATTGATGAGATTAAAAAGATATTCTCTATTTTTGATTTTTCCATGAAGGATTTCAGAGACTTCAATCTATCTAATGAAGAGCCAATTGAAAATGGAAAAACCCTTGTTGAGAATGCACGTATAAAGGCATCATTTTGGTATGAAAAACTCAAAATTCCTATAATAGCAGATGATACAGGCCTTTTTGTGCCTGCACTTGACGGCAGACCTGGAATATATAGTGCTCGCTATGCAGGAGAGCATTGCAGTTATGAAGAAAATGTTTCAAAGCTATTATTTGAACTTAAGGGAAAAGAAAATAGAAAAGCTTATTTTGAGACCTGCTCTATTTTGATGTATCCATCGGGGAAAGAGATAATTGGTATTGGAAGACTTGATGGTTATATTATTAGAGAAAGAAGAGGAGAAAATGGTTTTGGATATGATCCTGTCTTTTTCATTTCAGATATAGATAAGACACTCGCAGAGCTTTCGGATAAAGAAAAAAATTCTATATCCCATAGATATAAATCATTAATGAATTTGAAAGAAAAACTAAAAAAAGAATTTTATTTATAGTAAAGACCGAATTTTTCAATATACTCTGAGACTCTTTCAGGTAGAGCATTATAGGGAATATTTCCAGAAGATATTTTTTTTCTTATATCTGTGGATGAATAGGGACAATCGAAATCAATTATAATTGATTTATCTTTTAATGATTCGGGTATAAAAGAATCTTTTCTTTTAAATATTATTAAAGTACATAGGGTGAGTAATATCTTAAAATCCTTCCACTTGAAAAAAGATTCTGCAGAGTCGCCACCAATTAAAAGAAAAAACTCATCTTTCTCATATTTTGAATGAAGATAATGGAGAGTATTTATAGTATAACTCTTAACAGGGTTGTTTAATTCAAAATCATCAATAAAGAATAGAGGATTATCTTTAGTTGCAAGAAGCAACATTTTATATCTATGGAGATTATTTTCTGGTTTGTTATGTTTAAGAGGGTTTTGATAAGCTGGAATAAAAATTATTCTATCTAAACCTAGTTTTGAAATAGCGGTTTTTGCTAAAAATAAATGACCCCGATGAACGGGGTCAAAACTTCCACCAAAAATTCCTATTTTCAAGGATTTAGTTTTTGGGTTGAGGGAGTACGCTAATATAGCGCCTGCCATCTCTCTTTGCCTTATATTCTACAAGGCCATCAATCTTTGCAAAAAGAGTATCATCCCCGCCTTTACCGACATTAAGCCCTGGATAAAACTTTGTGCCTCTTTGTCTTACGAGAATGCTACCGGCTGTTACTACTTCACCTGCAAATTTTTTTGGTCCTAAAAACTTAGGGTTGCTGTCACGACCATTTCCGCTACTTCCAACTCCTTTCTTATGAGCCATTGTTGCCTCCATTATAAATCCTGACATAATCAGGATACTTTTTTTCTATTTCTTTAAGTCCAATTAACATGGACTTATATAAAAGCTTAATTTTTTTAAGTCTATGTGATGATTTTTCATCAACTATTATTTTCAAATAACCTTTTTTGCTGTCTTCGATACATATAGGTTCATTACCTACAAGTATTCTGACGCTTTTTAAATAGCTAAATACAATCGAAGACACCCCTGCACAAACAATATCTTTACCACTTTCTGCAAATCCAGCATGACCGCTGACCTCTATACATGGAATATGAGGATCAGCCAAGATTTTGATCATATTCAGGCTATAATCTTTTCTACCATTACCCTTGTATGCTGTGCACGAAAGCCTTTTTTAACATGAGAATCTTTTCGCCTTCTATATCTATATGCTATAACTTTATCGCCCTGAAAATTTTTGATTACAGTACCTACTACTTTGTAATTTTCAAGATAAGGAGTTCCGACTTCGATTTTGCCGTCTTTGTTAACAAGAAGGACTTTATCAAATTCGATTTTCTCTTCTGGCTGTGCCTGATTGAGATCTATGTCGAAGTACCTTCCTTCTTCGACCTGATACTGCTTTCCACCGTTCTCGATAATTGCGTACATAACTTCCTCCAAATATGACAATTAATGTATTTTTCATAAAAGTAGAACAATTATAAGCCACATAATACTTTATTGTCAAGATTTTTTGAAAATTTATGTTCTTTTTAATAAATCTATTATTTTTATTATAAGTGGGTCACATACATGATAGCATTTTTTCTTACCTTCTCTTCTTTCCACAACTATACCTGTCATCCTGAGTATGCGAAGATGCTGTGAAACTGTTGCTTGTGGAACAGAAAGATTTTTCTGTATAAGTCCAACATTGCATTCATGTTCACAGAGACCAGCTACAATCTTAAGCCTAATCGGATTAGAAAGAGCTTTAAATACCTCGGAAAGGTGATTATAATCGAGCATAATTAACTCCAAATTTAATGTATGATAATAGTAGTATATTTATATATTAGAAAATTGCAATTATTTATATGAAGATCAGACCTAAAATGACAAATGGGTAAAAAGGCAAAAAGGTCAAGGGTAAAAAGGACATTGAAGAAATTATAGATTATATAGTTCTGCAAAATAATCTCAAAAGCACGAAGCAGAATGTAACTTTTTTGGCTATTAATAAGTATGATATAATAAATCCATGAAACGAATCATCGGTAAAATAATTGAAGGTAATGCTTCTTATTTCAGACATATTGTGAAAAAATATGAAAAGGATATTTTTTATTACTTTTTCAGAATGACAAAAAATTATGATGATTCAAATGATTTATCTCAGGAGGTATTTTTAAGAGCTTATAAATATTTATCTACTTATAATGATAAATATACTTTTTCTACGTGGTTATTTAGGATAGCCCATAATTGTCTTATAGATCACTGGAAAAAAAGAAATAAAGGCGCTATTAGTATAGAAAAACTGAAAGATAAGTATCATTATGAGCTGACAAATGGAGAAAAAGTATCTGAAAAGGCTGAATGGAATGAGCTAAAAAAGCAGGTGAAGAAAGCAATATTTTCTCTCCCATCATCATTTAGAGAGGTGATGATACTGAGAGTAATTGAAGAAAAGAGCTATGAAGAAATAAGTGATATTACCGGGGCTTCAATGAGCAGTGTAAAGGTTAGAATACACCGAGCAAGGAAAGCTATAAAAAATATTTTGAAAGAGTATTATGAGCGTGGAAAAAAATAGAAATGATTTTGATGAACTATTGAAAGCTATTGCTTCTGAAGAAAATGACTTCAAGAGTAATCTTGTTCCTGATATAGAAGAAAAGATCATGGAAAATATTACACATAAGAATAGGGCTTATTCTTTTTATTATCTTGCTATAGCAGCAAGTATAGTATTTTTTATAATCTTTACATTTACAAATCCTGTTATAAAGAATTCCGATATAAACAAGGGAAACTCAGTAGCATCACTTGAAGGAATTGATATTATAAGCACAAATGGTTCTTTTGCAGTATATGATAGCTCGGGTAAACAGATAAATGGGAATAGTTTTGCAATACCAGTTACAATTAAAACTGCTGGATTTAGCGTATTAAAGTTAAAAATAAAAGGCAAAGCAATAGTTATGCTTAGACCAGATAGCACAATAAAGATAAAAAGCAATTCTATTTTATTAAAAAGAGGCAAGGCACTCTTTGATTTCAATAAGCTCAAAATGCCTTTTATTGTTGAGACCTCTCATGCAAAAATATCAATTCTTGGCACCAAATTCAGTGTTGAATATGATCAGGAAAAGACTAGAATATTATTATTGCGTGGAAAAATATCTGTTTCAAATCTTTATGACAGCATAATACTTGATTCTAATGAAGGAATAGATGTACAATTAGACAGTAAAAAACTTGATAAATATACTATTGATAAAAAATTTATAGAGAAACTGTCGAAATGGGAAGACCCGTTTTACAATAATCTTCATGAAATTAATAATAAAAATAAGCAAATTATACCTGATAAAATAAAAATTCCTGATATCAATGAAGAATTCGACAAATTAAAAGGTAAGAAAATAGGTGAGTTTTAATACTGAATTATTAATACTATGGTATAAGTTTCATAAGAAAATCCGAGATTTTTTCGAATCAAGGGGATATCTTGAAGTAAATACCCCTAAAATGGGCGAATATGCTACTATTGACACCAATATAGCAAGTTTTGTAACAGAGGACGAATCTGGAAAAAAATTCTATCTTCAGACATCACCTGAATATTATCATAAAGAATTGCTCGGCTATGGCATGGAGCAGATATTTGAAATGAATTCTGCTTTCAGAAACGAACCTCAAGAGAGTATACACAACCCTGAGTTTCTTATACTTGAATGGTATAGAGTTGGAAAAGATTATAATTTCATGATGGATGAGACCGAATCATTAATAAGAGAACTTTATCAAAAAGAAGGGAAATGTGTTCCATACGATTTTGAAAGAAAGTCAGTATGTGAACTTTTTCAGGAATATGCAAATATAGATCTTTCAAAATGTCTTGAAAGGGAATCTCTTGCAACTGTTTATAAAAAACTTGGACTTAAATTTTGTGATGATGATAACTGGGATACGCTTTTTTTTAAGATCTTTTTAACTAAAATAGAACCGAATTTCAAAAACAGGGCTATATTTGTCTATGATTATCCAGAAAAAATGGGTGCAATGGCTCGTACTAAAAAAGATGATCCGAGATTTGCAGAGCGATTCGAACTTTATATTGATGGTATGGAATTATGTAATGGTTATTCCGAATTGACTGACTACAATATTCAGAGAAGACGGTTTGAGAGGGATATTGATGAAAGGAAAAGACTTGAAATGCCGGTATATCCGATTAATACAAGATTTCTTGATGCTTTGAAGCGAGGAATACCTGATTGTACTGGAAATGCAATGGGAGTTGAAAGACTTTTTGCTGTCATACATGGAATAGAATCTATACACGAGTTTTTATTGTAAAACCGGTACTCTCTATATAAATTCGGAGTCGTGTTCGACGGAAAACGAGTGTGGGTAAAAAAAAGGCTCACATAAAATCATATATAATTGCAAAAATCACAGCATTAATATAGATTATATTGATATGAATAACTTGAAAATCAGTATTTATGATCTTTCTCCAGATGAGATGGACAGATATTTTGAAAGTATAGGCGAAAAGAGATTTCGAGCTAATCAACTAGCTTCATGGCTTTATAAGAAAAGACTTGATGATTTTAATGATATAACTGATTTTTCAAAAAAACTCAGAAATAGGCTTGATAATGAATTCTATTTTCTAAAAGAAAAAATAATTGGGAGTGCATATAGCATCGATGGAACAGCTAAATTATTAATTGAACTCTCAGATGGTGAAAAGATAGAATGTGTACTTATTCCAGAGCATAATAGGACGACTTTATGCCTTTCAACTCAGGCAGGATGTAATGTGGGTTGTAAATATTGTGTTACAGCGACTCTTGGATTCAAAAGGAATTTAAAGACTTCTGAAATAATTGCGCAATATATTCTTGCAAAAGAATACTCACTTGAAAATATGGGAAGAGAACTCACAAATATTGTATTCATGGGAATGGGTGAGCCACTTTTGAATGCAAAAAATGTTATTTCTGCATTAAAGATATTTACTAATGATAAATATGTGGGAAAATCATATAGGAGAGTCACTATTTCTTCAGTTGGAATAATAGAAGGAATGGAATTATTAGATAAAGAAGGGCTTTTGAGCTGTTTGACAATATCGATTGGTGGTTCAAATCAGATTATTCGCGAAAATCTTATTCCTATTGGGAAAAAATATACTTTTAATAAAATTATGGATTTTTGCAGGACACATAGACTCCCTAAAAAAAGAGACTATACTTTTGCATATGTACTTCTTGATAATTTTAATGATTTTCCAGAAAATGCTTATGAACTTGCGAAAGCAGTAAAGGACATCAGATGTAAGATTAATATAATACCCTATAATGAAAATCCTGTTCTGTCTAAATGGAAAACCCCATCAGATAAAAGGATAATGGACTTTCAGAGAGTTCTTATGGATAGAAATATCAAGGTATTGTTAAGAAAAAGTAGAGGACTTGATATTAATGCTGCATGTGGGATGCTGAAAGCAAATGAAGAAAAAATGGCTTAATTATAAACAAAAGATATTAATTCTTATTTCCATGTCGATAATATTCGGAGCTATTGTGCTTTATTATGGCATATCTTTAATAAAATATATAAATATATCCTATAATAAATATGAACTTAAAATATCTTTATTAAAACTTGATAATGCAAGGATGAAGCATCTTCTTTCAATGGAAAAAGTACCTATTGAAGATGAAAAAGAGATGTTGGAAAATATTGCCAGAATATTAAAAAATATGAAAAAATTTTTTCCTCATAAAAAAGTAACAGCATTTACAGGGCTTTATAATCAATGTGAAAAGAATTATCTTGATTTAAATCTGGACTTATTGAATTCAGGAAGAGATAAATTCAAATCTTCCATGAAAAAATATAAAAAAAGTTTTGCACAATTGATGGATGCTATTGATGAAATCATGGCTTATTCTTATACGGGGCTTTTTCCTAAAAAAATCCTGAGTAATATAATGATATTTTCTTTGCTTGATATTATATTTATATCTATTGCCTTTATAATATATTATAGGAATGGAAAAAGCGATAAAAAATGTGGAAATTCTATAGATTCCTCTGCATTTATTGCTGGATTGGCACATGAAATAAAAAATCCCCTTGCAGCGATAGAGGCGAATCTCCAATTATTGGCTATGGATATTAAAAATGAAGAGCTTTATAGAGCTATAAAAGAATCTAAAAGATTATATACACTTCTTGATAATTATCTTAAACTTCTAAGACCTATAGAGTATAATCCTGAAAATGTTAGACTCAGTTCTGTAATCACAGATATTCAAAGACTACTTAGCTCAAAAATCAAAGAAAAGAATATCTCATTTAGTTTCAATGCACCTCACCGAGCTATAATGCTAGACCGAGATCAAGTGAAACAGCTTCTTTTTAATCTTATTTCAAATGCAGCTGATGCTGTTCCTGAAAATGGTATAATAATGGTACATGCTAATTTCAATCGTAGGAAAATAATCATATCGGTTAAAGATAATGGCCCTGGGATTACAAATGATCAAGAAGAAAGAATATTTTCCCCTTTTTATTCTAAAAAACCGCATGGAACAGGTATGGGACTTTTTATATGTAAAAATATTGTAGAAAAAGCTGGAGGGGAACTCAAATATTCAAGAAAGAATGATATGACATCATTTGATATAATACTTCCTATTGAGGAGGATTAGATGTATAGAATATGGATTGTAGAAGATGAAGAGAATCTTAGGAAAGCTGAAGAAAAATTCTTAAACAGATGTGGTTATCTAGTAAGCTCATTTGAATCTGCAGAAGATGCATTGGAAAAACTTTCTATTGAAAAACCAGAAATAATTTTTTTAGACCTTAATCTTCCAGGTATTTCGGGTGAAGAAATGCTTAATAAATTAAAAGAAAGAAATTCACATGCAAAGGTAATTATAATAAGTGCATATTCAGAACTTGATAATGTTATTTCAGTGATGAAGATTGGTGCATATGATTTTATCAAAAAACCTTTTGACCTTCAGGAATTAAGGGTAAGAGTTGAAAAAGCTACAGAAAACATTAATCTTGAAAAAAAGCTTTCAGACCTTAAAGGTAATCTCAGGGGTGAGTTTATAAGACTAAACTCTGCTCCTATGGCCAAAGTAAATAAGATGATAGAGCATATAGGAGAAACCCCGGGGAATACTACAGTATTGATTACAGGAGAATCAGGAAGTGGAAAAGAGTATATAGCAAGCCTTATCCATAAAAAGTCTAAATATTCTACTGGCGAATTTGTGGAGATTAATTGTTCTTCATTTCCAGAAAACTTACTGGAATCAGAGCTGTTTGGGCATGTGAAAGGTGCCTTTACTGATGCATATCAGGATAAAAAAGGGCTTTTTGAAGTAGCGAATAAAGGGACATTATTCCTTGATGAAATAGGGGATATGCCACTGAATTTACAATCTAAATTATTAAAGGTTATAGAGAATAAGGTCTTTAAAAGAGTTGGGGGAATAAAAGATATATCAGTAGATTTAAGGATAATAGCGGCTACAAATAAAGATCTTTCTGAGGAAGTGAAAAATGGTAATTTTAGAGAAGACCTTTTTTATAGGATAAATGTTTTTCCTATTCATGTTCCTCCCTTGAGGGAAAGAAAAGAGGATATAATACCATTATCAGAGTTTTTTGTTGAAAAGTATTCAAGGGAGTTCAGAAAAAATGATATTTCCATTAGTAAAGATGATAAAAAAATACTTCTTTCTCATGATTGGCCCGGGAATATTAGGGAATTGAAGAATGTTATTGAAAGAGGGATGATTCTCGCAGAATCAGGTAAACTTTCTTTGACTATGATTTGTGATAATAGGAGCATTTCTATTCCTGATGAAGAGACAGAAATACCTGATGAGGGAATAGACCTTGAGGATTATCTTAATACTATTGAAAAAGGATTTATTATGAAAGCACTTGAAAAAACTGGATGGAATCAGTCAAAGGCCGCTGCTCTTTTGGGTATGCAACGCGAGATACTTCGATATAGAATGAAAAAATATGGGATAAAATAATGGGTAAAAAGGTTAAAGGTAAAAGGGTAAAAAGGTCATTGAATTTGGATATTAGGATTTAAGATATGGGATGTAGGAGCTATGATGATTTTTATACAATCTGCAGCAGAATGGCGGAGAGGGAGGGATTTGAACCCTCGAGACGCTATTAACGCCCGCTCGATTTCGAGTCGAGTGCCTTCGTCCACTCAGCCACCTCTCCAAGATATGGCGCACCCGAGTGGGTTCGAACCACCGACCTTTGGATCCGCAATCCAACGCTCTATCCAGCTGAGCTACGGGCGCAATAAACATTTATTTAATAAATTACAAAAGAATCGCTGCAAGCGATTTTGATATGATCCTAGCTCTGCGGATAAGTAGTGTCAAAAGTGCTAAAAAACGCAAAGCAGTAATGGCGGAGAGGGAGGGATTCGAACCCTCGGTGCGGTTTAAGCCACACAATCGCTTAGCAGGCGATCACCTTCAGCCACTCGGCCACCTCTCCATTTTTTATTTTCTTGCATTGTCTTTCCGGTCATATTGACGCTTTGATTTCACTCGATTCGACATGTACCATTAAGTACACTTACTCATCTCGTTTATCTGCATCGCCAATCTGCATCGAAAACACTCGCAATAAAATCAAAAATGTTCATTTCAATGCAAAAAAAACACTAAAACTAGCAAATTCTCATAAAATATAATCGTTAAAATACGAAATGTCAAATATCAGTAGTACTAGTGAACCATTTGCTCCACATTTTAAAATTACCTATTAATTGTAAACAGGCTGTTGAAAAACTTTGTCAGCAAATCCGATAATGTTTTTTAGTCCTTCACAAAAACTGTATATTTATAGAAAATGCGGTCCCGTTCACACATTACTGCAAGCTCCATTGGTTTAGCAGTTACTGTAGCAACCAAACAGGGGCTTTACTTCTCCGGTGACTTATAAAGTCACCTGGGTAGGTTCCCCCCATTTTTCTTTATAGATACACAGTATTTTGTTCCTGACTTGTTTCAAAAGTTTTTCAACAGCCTGTAAAACGGGGGATCTAAGCCCTTTAAATATAAAAAATAATTAAATATTGACAAAATGGTATAATGTGCTTTAGAATTTATTGCGGATGGAGGGATGTCCGAACGGCTAAGGGGCCGGACTTGAAATCCGGTAAGGCGAAAGCCATCTGGGTTCGAATCCCAGTCCCTCCGCCATTAGGAGAGGTGACCGAGCGGCCGAAGGTGCACGCCTGGAAAGCGTGTGGATGAAAGTCCCGCGGGTTCAAATCCCGCCCTCTCCGCCATTCTTCTGCATCTTTCCGGTCATATTGACGCTTTGATTTTACTCGATTCGACATGTACCTTCAAGGTACACTTACTCATCTTGCTTATCTGCATCGCCAATCTGCCTCGAAAATATTTTGCAGAACTGCTTCGTTCCTTTGAGCTCTTTTTGAATTTCTTCGTCAGTCGTTCAATCATGTATTTTATATACACTCAATCGCTCATTTCTCAGAATTTTCAAAAATATTCTAAAAATAACTCGCAGAATTGTTTCATCTTTTAGGCACATACCATTATGGTATGCTTAGCTCGAATCGTTTGTTTTCAGAGCCGATATCATTTAAAATAACTCGTAGGACTTATGCCTTTTTTATTTGACATTATGCTTTCGTTTGAGACATAATTATTTTATGGAAAGAAAAAACAAGCATATACAATCGCTTATTCAGCAGGCTTCATTTGAAAACATTCACAAAAATATACTAACAATATATAATTCTATTGATGATACTGAAAAATCAGAACTAATTGACAATCTTATAAGCCTTTTTTCTGATAATAAATGGCTTAATAGAAAAAAAGCAAGTTTTGCACTCTCCGGTCTTGGAGATATAGTAATAGACAGATTAGAACCCTTAGTTTTTAATTCTTCTAGTAAAGATGTAATTTATTGGGCTCTTAATACAATCTCTTCCATAGAAAGTGACAAGGTAATAAAATTTTATAAAAAGGCACTTTCTCATAGTAATCCTGTAGTAAGGGAATATGCACTTATGAATATAAAAAGAGTGAATCATCCTGAAATACTTGATATGCTTATAAATGCATTTAATGATCCTGTCTGGGGCAATCGAAAATTAGCATCAGATCATATTATTGAAATGGGTATGGGTTGTGTTAAAAGACTAAACTCAGTTTATAAGACAAGTAGTATAGATCAAAAATTCTGGATCATTAAGACACTTGGTGCCATTCTCAAAGAAAAAGGAATAGAACCTCTCGCTAAATTTATAGATCGAAGTGATAGCGAATCCCGTTATCTTGCAATGGTTGCTTTGGCATCAACTCAGGAAGAAAAAGCTATACCATATCTTATAAAAAGTCTTAGAGATAATGAATGGTTTTTAAGGTTTCAGGCTGCCAGTTATCTTGAGAGTTTTGGAGAAAAAATCACACCTTATCTTGAAAAACTTGTAAGGCAGGATATTCACGGAGATCTTGCTTATTGGACTTATAAACTTCTTGCAAGGCAAATGGGAGTGAGAGCATTGAATATTCTTTCAGAAAAAGCTAAGAATCTTTCCGGAGAAAAAGGAAAGGAATTAAAGATAATAATATTAAGTGCGGCATCTGAGATAATGTTTCCTGAGACTATAACATTTCTTATTGGCTTTATTGATGATAATGAGTGGATAATTAGAAAACATGCCACCGAAATCCTCTCAAGATTTTGTAGGTTTATGCCGGAAAAGGTTTTGCCTATATTCGAGTATCAGTTTTCTAGAGAAAATGAACATGTATGTTTCTGGCTTTTAAAAGCGGCTTCAAAGACAAAATCTATCTTCGATAAACTAATAACCCATTTTAATACACTTCAAAACAAGAATATTAGATTAAATATCATACAGGCTATTTCCGGAGTCAGTAATTCTAAAGATTATATAGATATACTTATTAATGGGCTAATGGATGATTACTGGCCTATTAGGAAAAAAAGCAGTGAAATCCTAAAAACTTTTGGCTCCATAATTGTGCCAGTTCTTATGAAAGGCTTGGAAAAGTACAAGAATAAGGATTATTATTTTTGGACTCAGAAAATACTTCAGGATATAGTTCCGGAGGGAGTCAAAGCACTTACCAATTTTTTGAGAAATAATAATATACATGATCTTAATGAATACTCTCTTGAAAAGAAAAAAGAAAGAGTTTCCTATAAAAATGAAAAAGAAGATTCAAAGATATTTGATCAGGAATTGGAAATAGTAAATGATATAGAAAGTCCTACTGATAAAAAGGTGAAAAAATACCTTATTGATCTTATAGAAAATGAATTTGAAGAGATAAAACTCCTTTCTTTGAATAGTTTAATGCAGCTTAAACTCCATAAAAATCATATTAAGATGATAAAGGATGCATTTGCAAAACTTAGAAAAATCAGTTCTCCTGATTTTATAAAAGAATTGGATAAGGCTGAAGAATCATTTGGGAAATTCTAATTCTGGTTTATACCTTCTCCTTATTAAACTTTCTCAAAAAAATAAGATTACAGTTCGTTCAGGAAAAGTTTTTAATATGTTGCCGGGTTTCTACATTTATATAGGAAGTGCAAAAAAGAATTTATCTCAACGGCTAAAACGGCATGCATCTAAGTATAAAAAATTATTCTGGCATATTGATTTTCTCCTTGAAAAATCCGAGTTATTATCAGAATTTATTATAAAGGATGAAAAAAATGAATGCAGGCTTGCTGAAAGAATTTCTAATATGGATGGAGCTTTGCCAGTCAAGGGATTTGGTTGCTCGGATTGCAAATGTGAGTCGCATCTTTATTATTTCAGAGAAAAACCAGGAAAAATAGAGTATTAAACCTTCTCTCATATTTGGTCGATAGTTTTTTGAATGATACGGAGGTTTTCTGTAATTCATTAAAATAAGCTAAATATTCCGGAGGGAAAATATGAATAAAAAACTTCTTTTGCTTGTATTTACTACCTTTATTTCTAATATTCTTTTTGCCGGCACTTCATTAATGGGACCTACTGGAATTCTTAATGTTCCATCTCCTGCAACAGTTGATAAAGGCTTTCTTGAAGGTGGACTTCATATTACCCGATATAGTTTTGGCTCCTATAATGGTGATGGTACTAGATATTCTTTTAAAGCGAATTTTGGTGCAGGTGATAATGCGGAAATTGGTTTTGAAAAGACTATAGATGACGGAAATTATCTTAGTGATCCCGGACTCACAGTTACCGGAAAGGTTGCTTATAACCTAGGTGAAAATTTGAAGTTTGCGGCAGGAGCAATTTTTGACAGTGATTCTAATGATTATTCAAGTGCTTATTGTGAATTTGGTTCTGACTTTGCATTTTTTGGATTTGGTGTAAATTTTGGTGGCCATGAAGCTACTTTTAATCATGCAGCATTTGGAGGTTATGATTTTGATTCTGGGAAACCTGATCCTGCATTTTTTCTTGCAGGTGCTGAATTCAAAATCAATAAAGCATCTTTTACTATTGGATATAATGGAGATAAGATCTCACTTGGTTTAAGAGCTCCAATAGAATCGGAACAGGCTACTGTAGATATAGGGTGGATGTCTAAGGGAGATTATGAGGATTATTATAAGCAAATAAAGAATCCAAATTATAGTGACAATTCATTTATACTTGGAATTTCAGGAACTTTCTAATTTCTGCTTCATGCTTTTGAGCATTGCCATTAAATCTCATATCCTGTAACTTAGTTATTATTCAATGTTTACTTATGTTTTCTTCTTAAATTCCTTTTTACTGATACCATATGTTTTCATCTTCTCATAAAGCCCTCTTAAATGGATGGCAGATTTTGTGAAGTGGTATAATATTATGCATCTTCATTCTGTGATAAGCTATGTAAAACCGGTTTTTATTCTTTTACTTTGGAATAATGTCAGTGCTTCAAATGCAAGGCGCTGCGAAGAGATGATGTGGTTCATCATCGATGAGCAGATAGTCTTCTCTGCATAGGTAAAGATATAATTAATTTCCGGCCGTAAAAATATAGGATGCAAAAATGAGACGAAATGGAGAATTATAGATGATAGATTATGGATTTTGGATTAATAATTTGAAAAAATTAAAATTATATTTGGATCTGCGAGTGATTTTGAGAATATTTTTGAGAATTCTGAGGAATGAGCGATTGAGTGTATATAAAATACATGATTGAACGAATGACGAAGAAATTCAAAAATAACTCAAAAGCACGAAGCAGAAAGTGGAGCCAATGACCAGAATTGAACTGGTGACCTACTAATTACGAATCAGTTGCTCTACCATCTGAGCTACATTGGCCCCTTATATTGAATAAGATTATATAGAATAAAAATCACAAAATCAATAATGAAGATTTATTGTTTCACCAAAGTGCTATCTTTTGCAAAAGCCTTTATGATATCTGGTATTTCAATTGTAAGTATGAATTCTGTATTTGGATGAATATAAATATCTTTTCCTCTTATGAATATTCCGCTTACGGCTCCTACAGGGCCGAGTGCAGCAACACCAAGTAATGTTATTCCAGCAACGACTTTGTCCTGCTTATCCTGACTGAGAGCCATTTGAGTAAGTCTAAGATTATATTTTTTACCGCCGAATCCAAAAATACTGTCAAGTTTTATTTTTATTCTACCATTTTTCCCGAAAAGCCCTGCTTTTCTTACACTACTAAGTGTACCGATTATACGAGAACCTGCAGGGAAAGCTATTAGATTATCTTTTGTGATACTATTTAAAAGTTCCATTTCAATTTTATCTCCCCTATGATTATATTTTGAAGATATTCTATTTTTAAGGAGAGTTTTGATCTCTATTTCAGATGTAATTTTCATATTTTGTTTAATCAGCTCTCCCCCATTTAGGAGTACTGCGATAAGTTTATTTACTTCAAAAATAAGAGGATCTTGAAGAGAGCCTATACCAAGAGCAAGTTTTTTGATGTGGGAGGTTTTTGCCAAACATGGAATTGATTTGATACTATTTTCAAGCTTCCATTCTAGAAAATCCAATTTTTCTGGAAGTGTAAAATCAAGATCTTTAAATTGAAATGGTTTTTCAAGCCTAGTAAGTCTAGATCCCAAATTGTTTTCGGAATAATTTTTTCCGAAGACTATTGTTTCAAGCCTGGCAATACGAGATTCTATTGACTCATTCAATCTTTTTTGCCCATAAACAATAGTTTCGATATTATCTAACCGTTTTGTAATAGATAAAGAGGCTGAAAATGACTTTATCGAGACAGCAATTATTAATATTAAGATAATATATTTTTTCATATTATCAGATTATATATAAATATATAGTGTTGTGTCAAAATACTATAGTACTGTATGATTTTTGTAGGTAAAAAGACACTGAAGAAATTTTAAATTTTGGATTTTGGATTTTGGATTGGGGTTTGTATCTTCATTCATTTCATCAATGTTATACTCAAGATTGTTAAATGTGAACAGACTGTTGAAAAACTTTGTCAGCAAAGGCGATAATATTTTTTTAGTCCTACACAGTATTTTGCTCCGAACTTATTTCATAAGTTTTTCAACAGTTTGTGAAAACTTAAATCTTATAAACTTTTAAAAAAAGCATATTTTCTTTATAATGAATAGATATATAAGTCAAAATAGGAGTCGCCAAATGAAGATAATCAAAGCCGAGGAAAAACTTCTACTCCATCTTCTTGAAACCGGAAGTATTACTAAAGATGGAATAAATGAGATATTACAGTTAAAAAAGCGAGGAAAAAGTAGCCTTGGAAAACTTCTCCTTGAAAAGAAGGTAGTAACTCAAAAACAATTTATAAATTTAATACAGAGTAAACTTGGTATTGCATATGCAAATCTGAATATATTTATTGTAGATCCACTTTTGATTAGAATGGTACCTGAGAATATTTGTAGAGAATTTATTTTACTTCCACTGTTGAAGGTGAAGAATATTCTTAGTGTGGCGATGGCTGACCCCCTTGACAGCTCGGTTATCAGGAATATATCAGAAAGTACCGGATGCCGAATTAAACCTCTTGTTAGTTCAGAAACTGAAATAGAGCAGGCAATACATAGAGTATATAATAGAAAGATTGAACCTGAGAAAAAGACTAAATATTCAGGACTTGAACTTCTTGATCATAATGCAAGGCTAGATAGGGAAATAGAACAGAGCTTTCAAGAACTTTCGAATGAAAAAAATTATGGTGAAGAAAGAACCATATCTAGACTGGTAAATATTATCATTATGAAGGCTGTTCAGGTAAAAGCATCTGATGTTCATATTGAACCGGAAGAAGAAAATATAAGGATTAGATTTAGAGTTGATGGCATTCTCCATGAAGTGATGTCTCTTGCTGATGAGATCAAAGAAAATCTTGTTTCAAGAATAAAAATAATGTCTGATATGGATATTGCTGAAAAAAGGGTCCCTCAAGATGGAAGAGTGAGTCTTAGAAAGGGTGGTAAGAATATTGATATAAGGATATCTAGTTATCCTGGAATCTTTGGTGAAAAGATAGTAATGAGGATTCTTGATAAAACATCTTCATTTATTTCACTTGAGGAAGCGGGCTTTAGCAAAAAAAATCTTTCTATTTTTAAAGAGATAATACATAAGCCTAATGGAATTATTCTTGTAACAGGGCCTACAGGAAGTGGAAAGACATCTACTCTTTATGCAGCTTTAAGCGAGATAAATTCCATGGATAAGAATATTGTTACGATTGAAGACCCTGTAGAATATCATGTTCCTCATATTACTCAAGCTCAGGTACTGAATAAAGCAGGATTTACCTTTGCAGTAGGATTAAGGGCAATTTTGAGACAGGACCCTGATGTGATAATGGTAGGAGAAATAAGAGACTTGGAAACAGCAGAAACTGCAATACGTGCTGCTTTGACTGGGCATCTTGTCTTTTCTACATTACATACGAATGATGCGGCTGGTGCTGTTACAAGGCTTGTGGACATGGGTGTTGAGCCATTCCTTGTGTCTTCTTCCATTATAGGTGTTCTTGCGCAGAGACTAGTTAGAAAAATTTGTCCTTATTGCAAAATAAAGATAAAACCATCAAAGTTTATTGCTAAACAGCTTGCTCTTGATGAAAATCAGGACTTCTATGAAGGAAAGGGATGCGAAAAATGTAATTTTACTGGATATTTAGGAAGAACAGGAATATATGAATTTCTTATACCTACCGAGGATATTAGAAAACTGATAATTTTCAAGGAATCCTCCGTTGCTATTCAGGGAAAAGCTGTAAAAGACGGGATGCATACTCTAAGAGTAAACGGAATTGAAAAGGCTAAAGAAGGAATTACTACACTCGATGAGGTTATTAGAGTTACTTATAATTAGGTAACATGTACCATCAACCATAGCTAGAAAAGCGCATGGTTAAGGCATTTTAATTTTTTTTAAAAAAATATTGACAAAGATATATAAAATATAAGATAATATAACTCGCCTCAGATTGAAACATGTCGTGAGGCGCAAGGGCAAAAAAGACTTTCTTTGATAATTAATGCTAAAAAACCTTACCAAAGGTGACGAAAAAAATTTTAGGTCCAAACGGGTACAGGTTATAAAAAAAATCTTGACATGTTTTTGAAGCCCATGTATAATTGTTCCTACCGATTGGGGATGAAACACTCCACCGGCGGTCTCGAAAAGGAATCAAGGTGTTTGAAAAATTGGAAACGACACGCTAAGTGCGGGAACAATCATAAGAGCAATCAGATGATTGTATCCCACCTTTGAAAATAACGACAACTTCGTTAATAACCTTTTAAGGTTAAACAATATTTTACGGAGAGTTTGATCCTGGCTCAGGATTAACGCTGGCGGCGTGCCTAACACATGCAAGTCGAACGAGAATTACTGGTTTTCTTCGGAAAATCGGTAAGGGCAGTGGCGAACGGGTGAGTAACACGTGGAAAACCTACCTAATAGTTGGGGATA
>Ga0114934_10000580_pt1 | contig 23251 bp, 21 predicted proteins | sample 4SBtaG_2_FD_99695 | JGI IMG/M metagenome (GOLD analysis project Ga0114934, IMG submission 99695) | Deep subsurface microbial communities from Kolumbo volcano to uncover new lineages of life (NeLLi) - 4SBTROV10_white metaG | ecosystem: Environmental > Aquatic > Marine > Volcanic ...
GATTTAGATGAGTGTCTAGTTGGAGATATAGTTTATACAAATGATGCTATACTTTTAGACGTAAATGATAGTATTCCTCTTGTTAAAGCAACATCAATTATAAATGATAAAAGAGTTATTGGCGTTGTACAAAAAAATCATTCACATAATAAATTAGATGATATGTTTAAAGGTTATCCTTCATTATATACTTTTAAGGATAAAGATTCCAAATGGACCGAATTTGGAAATAAAATAAAAGAAACATATAAAGATTATAATGATATTAGTATAAATGCTCTTGGTGAAGGTGGTATAAACGTATGTGATGCTAATGGTGATATATTAAATGGTGATTATATTACAAGTAGTAATATACCAGGTAAAGGCATGAAACAGGAATCTGAATTCATGGCTAATTATACTGTAGGCAAATCGCTTAAAGATATAATATGGGCAGATGAAATAGTAGGCAAAGATGGTTGCTTTGAACAAGATGGTGCTAAATGTAAAATGATAAGTTGTACTTATCATTGTGGTTAAGATGAGGTAATATATTATGAGTATTAATAGAGATCAAGCCAATACGTTAAAAAAACTAGTTAAAGGTGAAGATTTATTATTTAGTGACAACAATCCTAAATTAGGGGCGAATTTAGATTTAAATGGTTATGATATACCCTTATCATCATCAACACAAATTGCCCTTAACTTAAAAGCTGATAAAGGTGAGTCTTATATTAAAGAAGAAACTTATACAAAAGAAGAAGTAGATAATCAAATTTCTATTAATATAGTAAGTCCAGATAATATAGTTTTAGATTTAAGTGAAGTTTCACTTACGTCAACTTCACTTACTGACGCATTTATAGAAATAACTAATAAGTTTAATGGAGATATAAATAATTTAAGTACAACAATAGATGATGATTTAGGTAATCTTGATGAAAGGTTTAATAATAAAATGGATACTGGCTTTGCATACGCAAAAGGTGAAATAGATGATAAAGTATTATATTTACAGAGTCAAATTGATTTAAGTCCAATTGGTGAAATACTAAAAATCAAAAAAGATATATTTTTTGATATAAAATTTTAATAAAAAAGGAGTAGAAAAATGAGTTTAGATATATTAAGTGCCGTTAGTAATTTAAGGGATAAAATTGTAACATCTAGTAATACAGCAACACCAGAAGAGTTAGCGTATTTAGGTAGTGCATTAGAAAAAATAGGTGGGAAAACTAGTTTATATGATGTTGTAGACGCTGCTGAAACTAAAAAGCAAGAGATCCTAGACGCGTCAGCAACAGTAATATCTGAATTAACTGCTACATTAAATACAACAAAATCTACAATTGAAGGTTCTATTGATTCAAGCATTGCTAATTATAATAATAATATAAATGCAAAAAGAGACGAAGTTATTTCTGAATTAGAAGCTGCAATTACTAAAGCTTCAGCAGCAGCAGCATTAACACAACAACAAGCTGTTAATGGTTCAAAATTAAGAAATATGTTTTATGCATCAGCATTGAATTAATATAAATAATATAAAATAAGGAGAAATAAAATGGCAATATTAGGAAAGGTAACACCAAGTTCTACAAATCCGACAGTAATGTATACAGTACCTACAGGTAAACAAACAATTTTAAATTTAAATGTTACAAATACAACAGTAAATGATGTAAATGCGAATATATATATTTTAGATAAAGATGATTTAAAGGTATCTAGTATAGATATAGTTAATGGGGGTGTTGGATTTACAACTATACCAACATTTGAAATAGTTGGAGACTCTGATGTTATGGCTACTGTTGAAACAACTTTACTTTCATTAGACACTGCTTTACTGGATATAGCTGGAACTGGTTATAGCGTAGGTGATCAACTATCATTAGAAGCAAAAACAGGTGATACTGCAGCTATTATAGAAATTAATAGTGTTGACGGGACAGGTGGAATTACTGACTTTCATTTTATAGTAAGAGGTTCTTATTCAGATACTGCTAATGGTTTAAGTAGTACATTAACAGGTGGAACAGGTACAAATGCTGCACTTAAAAATTTAACTTATAGAATCTTAGAAATAAATGTTACTGAACAAGGTAATGGTTATAAGGAACAACCTGTAATTAACATGTTAACAGGTGATGGCACTGATTTTAAATTAGATGTACAAATGTTACAAGCAAACGCTACTATAAGAGACGCTATTGAATATGAAGCTCCATTATCACCTAAATCAGTTTTAGAAAGAACTGGTATTATTTTAAATGCTGGTGAAACAGTTGTTGTTAAAACAAGTAAAGAAAATGGTTTAAATTTTATAGCAATAGGTTTAGAAGAAATAGGTTAATAGTTTATTTTGAATAAAATTAAAAATTTAAAAATTAAAGATTTAAAAATTAAAGGAGTATTTAAATGGGCAGAATCATAAGAAAAGGTTCAGAATCTACTATAGGTGAATTAAAAGTAGCAGCAATTAATAGATCAATGGAAAATATGTCAGAACCTACAGGTTTTAATAGAGAAGGTCCAGAAACAATGGGTATTATGGAATTTTCTCCTGACGGTAATAAAATATTAAGAATTGACGGTTATGGTAATTATACAGAATTAGAAAATGAAGGTGTATTTGCTAAAGGTACTAAACATGAAGTAAATGCAAGCCCTAGAGAATTTGCGATTTATCCTTATGATTCTAGTGATTTATTAATATATATTAATAGTGTAGAACATTCATTTGCAAAACTTAGAAAAATGACAATTAGTGATGTTACTGGTCTTTATATTATTTATCAAGATGAAACAGATACTAGTACAACAGATGGTTTATCTTGGTTAATTAGCGAGTCAAATGTTGATTATTTTTCAGTAATGCCTATAATGTCTGTTATTTACTGGAATAAAGCAGCACAAGAACTAGTTATTTTTGCTGATGAGAGACATGGTATTACAATGGATGGGTCAACTCATAAATATTTGCATACAACTTTTGGTACTAAATATGTTAGTGGCTTAGGTGTTACAGGTATTAATAATAATGCAGTTTCATATACTCATACTGATAGAGGACAAATATATGATGAAGATATTCTATTAACTTTAAATAGTCAAGATAAAAGTCCATTTTTATATCTTGATGATGATACATGGAATATGGTACAAAGTGCTAATAGAAAAGGCACTCTAAAAGATAATAACTTTGCTAGTAGAAAAATAAATGGCGGTCCTTTGGCAAGTGTTACTATTAAAGAACCAGGTGTTAATTATTCTGATGCTAGTACAACAATTTCTGTCCAAGGTGATGGTGTTGGTGCTTCTGTAACTCCTACATTTAGTTCTGGTGGAATTGATGATATTAATATTAATAATAAAGGTTCTAATTTTAGTAATTTAAATAGTATATCTATTGAAGGTAATGGTACAGGTGCAGGAATTACTGCTACTGTAGTTGAAGGTAAAATTGTTGGTGTTGAGGTTTCTAATGAAGGTTCTTCATATACTGAATCAACAATTACTATTTCTGGTGATGGACAAGATGCTACTGCTGAAGCTAATATTATAGTTGGTAAAGTTTTAGACTATGTTATAACAGATCCTGGTTCAGGATATAAAGATGCTTCTGCAGTTATTTCAAGTACAACAGGAACTGGTGCTACTGCTCAAGTTAATATTATTGAAAATGGGCCTGTTACAGGAAGTACAATTACTAATGCAGGTCATAGTTATACAGCAGTAAGTGTTGAAGTAACTGGTGATGGTACAGGTGCAACAGCAGAAGCCACTTTAACTAATGATGGTCCTGTTATAGGGAGTACATTAACTGATGCAGGTACTGGTTATACTAGTGCCACTGCTTCTGCACTAATTTCTGGTGATGGTACAGGCGCAACTTGTACAGTTGATGTTATCGATGATGGAGCTGTTACAGGAAGTACATTAACAGCAGGAGGTACTGGTTATACTAGTGCTACTGCTTCTGCACTAATTGATGGTGATGGTACAGGTGCAACCTGTACAGTTGATGTTATTGAAAATGGTCCTGTTACTTCAGCAACTATTACAGCAGGAGGTACTGATTATACTGGTGCCACTACTACAGCTGTAATTTCTGGTGATGGTACAGGCGCAACTTGTACTGTAACAGTTGAAAGTGGTGCTGTCACAGGTTTAGTTATTACTGATGGAGGTACTGGTTATACAAGTGCTACTGTTACTATAACAGATTCTGGTACAGGTACAGGCGCAACAGCTGATTTAATAATTGCCGAAGGTAAAATTGGTACAGTAAGCGGATTAACAATTACTGATGGTGGTTCAGGATATACTAGTGCTACTGTTACAGTTAGCGATTCTGGTACAGGTACAGGTGCAACTTTAGATATGATTGTTGCTGATGGACTTATAGGAACTGTTTCGGGATTAACAATTACTGATGGTGGTTCAGGATATACTAGTGCTACTGTTGCTATAACAGATTCTGGTACAGGTACAGGTGCAACAGCTAATATTGAAATAGGTATTGGTACAATTGAAAGTATTACAATTACTAATCCAGGAACTGGATATACAAATGCAATAGCTTCTTTCAATGGTACAGGTACAGGCGCAACAGCTGATTTTATTATTGCTGATGGTCTTTTAAATACAATAGAAAGTTTAACAATTTTACAAGCAGGGACATTATATGAAGATGCTACTGTTGAAATTACTTCAGATACTGGAACTGGTGCAATAGTAACTGCTACATTAGAAGGTGGTGAAATTGGTAAAATTACTTCTATTGATATAACTAATCAAGGTAGTGGTTATACAACAGCAGTTGTTGATATTTCTGGAAATGGACAAGATGCGACAGCAAATGCTATAATCGAAGATGGTAACATAGGGGAATTAGGAGATATAACAATAACAAATGCTGGTTATGGTTATACAGAAGCCTATATTGTTGTTGATGGTGATGGTATTGACTTCGATGCTGATTTAATTTTTGATCCAAAGGGAAGTATTACTAATATTAATATCGCAAGTGGCGGTTCTGGATATACTTATGCAAATATAGTTGTTGATGGTGATGGTACAGGAAGTAAAATTACAGCAATGGCAAATACTACTCTTGGTAATGCACAATTTAATGAATATGATAAAGTTACAGAAAAATATTCTTTATCTGAATTAGCGGAAGGCCAATTTTCTATTATGTATTTCTTAGCTACAAATGATAAGAAATTTAATGTTCATAAATTATTTGGTCAAAAATCTTATAATGATTTAGAAATTGCTAAAGAAGCAGCTAAGACTGAATCAATTTTAATAGCTAGACAAGGATTACCAAGTCCTGAGTTATTATTTATGGGTGCTGTTGTTGTTAATTATAAAGGTAAAGTACAAAAATTTAAAGATGAAAGTATATATATTGATTTAAGGAATGCTGGAATTTCTGGTGGAGTTAGTTCAACTACTGCTGTTAAAACTTCTGCTGTTAAAATTTCTGCAAATGATATTTTATATAATAGTACTGTTTCTGGATTTAATAAAACAAATGTTCAAGAAGGTATTGATGCAGCAGCAGCAAGAATTGAAGAAAATAGAAATCAATTAAATAAAGAATTTTTAATAACAGCAGAAGCAGATCAAAAAGTTTTTGTTAAAAATTTAGATGAAGAATCTTTAGTCGTAACAGTTGATGGTATAGTTCAAGAGAATACTGAAGCATCAACTATATATACAGTTGATGCTTCAGCAAATGAAGTTATTTTTAAAACTGGTTTATTGAAAGGTCAAGTTGTTGGTATTAGCAGTAATTATAAAGAAGTTATTTTAACTATGGATAATATTGGAACAATTGCTGATTTTGAAGCTGAATTATAAAAATATAAATAATATAAAAAGGAGATTAAAATGGCAGAAAACTTATTAACTCAATTGGGTAAAAAAGTTGCTTCTAAAATAAAACCTTTAGAAGCTAGAGCAACTAGTGTAGAAGCTAGAGTGACAGAAGCAGAAAAATCTGGTGGTTCTGATTATATGCAATCAAATTCTTGGAATATTAATCTTCCAAATAAACAAAAATTAATGGCATCGCCTACAGGGTGTGTAGTAGTAGGTGAAACTACCCACTATTGTGCTGGTACTGCAGGTTGTTATTGTTCTTGGACAGTACCAGATGGTGTAACAAAAGCTCAATTTCAAATTTGGGGTGCTGGTGGTAATGCAGCAGGCTGCAGAGGCTCCTGTTGTACTTATGGCGCTGCTGGAGGAAATGGAGAATATACATTTGTAGAAATGATGGTAAAAGCAGGTGATGTATATTGTTTATGCGCTGGAGGTGCTTATGGTGCTGGTTCATGCTATAGTTATAGTAACTATAATGGTTGTAATTCATCAGTATGTGGTAGTAATAATACTTGTATTTTATCTTGTGGTGGAAGTTGTTCTTATGGTGCAATGTGTGGTAATGTACGTAGAGATTTATACCCTGGAGCTTCTCAAATTTGGACAGGTGATGCTGGAATAATGGTTGGCACTAACGAGACAAAGTGTGATGATTTTTTTAATAAACCGGTAAATTTTAGATATGGTGGTTTATGTACAGGTGGAATTACTTCAAATAATATTATTACTAGTTCGGCTAAAGTACCATCTTATTCTGGTGGTGTTAATCAATGTGGATGTTCAGGACTTTGTTATATGAGAAATGAAGCAGTAGCTATAGATTGTAACCATAATTTGGAACATATAAAAGGAGCATGGGGTGGAGGTACAGGTTGTAATGGCTGTGCTTATGATAGTTGTGCTACTTGGAATAAACCAGGTTTAGGTGGACCTGCAGTACGTAACCCTTGTAGTATAAATACATATTATGGTGGTCGAGGTAGATCAGGCTTAGTAATAGTTAAATATAAATAAGGAGAAAATATGAATATAAATTATAAAATCAAAGGAATAGAAAAAAATGTAGAAGAAAATATACCTTCTACATTATATCTTAGACATGATTATTCTAGTGGTGAATTATTATTTGCCGCATTATCATCAGATGAATTTTTAGATGATCCAAAAGATCAATATCATTATAGTGAATTTATTACTAAAAATAATCCAGAAGCAAGTTATTATCTATATAAACAATATATAAATAGAGATGAAGATATAGAAGAAGAAACATTTACTACTTTTGATGAATTTGTATCAAATAAAGATGTTTATGTAAGATATATTAGCGAAGGCGAAATAGAAACCACAATAGTTGATTATTATGAAGAAGAACTTAATAAAGTTGCTGATACTGGACCATCATTAGATGATATTTCTGCACTGATTAGTCAATCACAAGATTTTTCAGATGATACAAAAGCAGCTTTAGTGTCAGCTTTAACAGCACTTAAATTAGACACTACTAACACTGCTACATAATACACCAAGTCTTAAAATCTTTAAAAATCTACAAGTTTATTGTAGATTTTTATTATCAAACATCTACAATAAATTAAGTAAAACTACGATATAATAAATAATAATAAAATAAAGGATATAAATGAAAAAAGCATTTTTTATAAATGGTGGAGCTGGTAGAGTGTTATGTGCTATTCCCGCTTTAGAATATTATGCAAAAAATATAGATAAAGATGTAGTTATTATAGTTGAAGGTTGGTATGAGCTAATGCTAATGAGTAAAACTTTATCATCTAATATCTATCCTAATACACATAAAGACTTAATGAAAGTCTTAAAAAATAGAGAAATTATTACACCTGAGCCATATAGATTAAATGCTTATTTTAATCAAAAGTGTAATCTTATACAAGCATTTGATATGCTAATTAATTATAAAACAGTACCCAGAAAAATACCAGATACTAAGCATTTTAATACATTTATTAGTAAAAGTGATACTTTATTTGGTAAAGATTTAGTATATCAAGCAAAAAATGCGCTTCAAAAAGATAAAGTGATTATTTTTCAACCTCTTGGTTCTGGAGCAGAATTAAAAAATGGAACAATAATTGATGAATCTGGTAGAAGTATTGAATTAGAAGATATTATTACTTTAACAAGAAAATTAGCAGAAAATTATGCAATTATTATAATGGGTACTATTGACATTCCTGTTGATGGCCCAATGGGTGCAATGGTACCATCAAATATTAATTTGTTGCAATGGTCTAGTGTAATTAATGAAGCAGATTATTTTATAGGTTGTGACTCAGTTGGCCAACATCTTGCAAATGCAGTAAAAAAACCAAGCACAGTTATTATTGGATCAACTTTTCCTGAAAATATTAGTTATCCTGAAAATAAAGAATTTAAAATAATTGATAAAGGTGCAGAAAAAAGAATATACTCACCAATTAGAATTACTTCAGATTTAACCATTGAAAGGAATAATGAAAGTTTAATGAAAATGGAAGAAATTGAAATAGATAATATTGTTACTGATATAAAAAATAAGTTAGGAAAAAATAATTTTATAATTATGCAAGAAAATCAACAACAATCTTGTTGTGGAAACTGTTAAGAATAAAGGATAAAAATGCAAAATAAAAAAACAGGTTATATAGCAGGTATTGCTAGAGGACATAATGCAGGAGTATGTTTATTAAAAGATGGAGAAATAGTTTTTAGTATAGAAGAAGAAAGACTTTCTAGACAAAAATATGATGGTGGACCATACGCAGGTATTACCAAGATACTTGATTATACAGATAAAATTGATTTCTTAGTAATTTCACATACACAAGAAGATACATCAAGAACAGATTTTAGTGGTGATACTGTATATAAAGCACTTGCTAGAAAATTAAGATTAATTGATAATGTAGAAGAGCAAGTAGTTGAATATCATGAAGAACATCATAGAAATCATGCTGCTATTGCATTTTATAGGAGTGGTTTCGAAACAGCTGCTTCTGTTATTGTTGATGGGGCAGGAACATTTTTACAATTAAATGAAACAGAAACATTATGGGAGACAGAAACAATTTTTAAATGTTCTTATCCAGCTAATTTTCAAAAGGTTTATACACATTTAGGTGGAAGAGGTCCTTGGGAGAGTATGAAATTTACTAATGAAGCAGGAACTGAAATAATTGTTAACGAAAGTGCTGGTATTGTTAAAGCCTATGAAGCAGTTACTCAATATTGTGGTTGGCAACCAATAGAAGCAGGTAAAACTATGGGGTTATTTCCTTATGGAAAACAAAATGATAATTTCCCTAAGATTTATGATGATGAAAATGGTCTAGCTTCTTGGACAAGTACAAATAGAAATTTAATTATACCCACATATCCAAATGGTGCTATTGTTAATGCAAATAAGTATAAATGTTTAGAACCAACACAAGAAATGTTTCAAGAAAATTTTGATATTACTACTTTACAAAATAGAAGAGATATGGCCTATGCAGTTCAAACTGAATCACAACAACAGGTTCTTAATTTAATTAGAAAAGCGGTTAGTGATACTGGAGAAAAAAATATAGTTATTTCTGGTGGATATGGTTTAAATTGTGTAGCTAATTATTGGTATTTAGAACAATTAAAAGAAGATGGTATTAATTTATATATTGAACCTATTTCAAATGACGCAGGAACAGCAATTGGAGCAGCAATGTATCATTATCATAAAATTTCTAATGACACAAAAGTTAGACCAAAAAATGAATCATTATACCTGGGACCAGTTCAAACCATTGAAAAAAGCGAAATTGAAAAATTAGCTAAAAAATATAAAGGTGAGTGTACTTATAATGTTAATTATGAAGATGTAATTAATATAATTAGAGATAAAAATATTGTTTCTTTATTTCAAGAAAGATGTGAAAATGGTCCTAGAGCACTTGGTAATAGAAGTTTAATGTTTGATCCAACTAAAGAAGATGGAAAAGATTTTGTTAATCTAATTAAAAAAAGAGAATACTTTAGACCTTTTGCTGCTTCAGTACTTAAAGATGATGTTCATGATTGGTTCGATTTAAGAGGAATGGAAGAATCTCCTTCTATGATGTATGCTGTTAATTGTAAGGAAGGTGTAGCAGAAAAAATACCTGCTGTAATTCATGTTGATGGAACTTGCAGAATTCAAACAGTTACTAAAGAACAAAATGAACATTGGTATAATTTAATTTCAGAGTTTAAAAGACAAACAGGGGTTCCTGCTTTATTTAATACATCTTTTAATTTAGGTGGAGAGCCACTTGTGGAAACAATAGATGATGCAATGAGAACACTATATAATTCTGGAATTAATTATATTTATTTTCCATCAGTAAATATTATGGTTAATATTCCTCATAATGATAGAGCTATTTCTAGCCATTCATAAAATATTTGAATATAACTAAAACCTAGAAATTATCTGTAAAGAAGATAGCAAGTAATATTATTTTTATACAAAAATATATTTTATAAATAATAATAAGTTTAAAATATATTTTTAGATGGTTTAAAATTGCGATATTTAAGTCGCGACATGGAGAAAAATATGGGATATAAAAGAAAACCAAATTATCACTTTGATAATCAACTTTCTACTGGTATTAATAAAATACCAGATAATAGGGTTGTAGTTGTTAGTGATTTTAATGGTAAACTAAAAACTTTCACTAAAAAAAATAATTCAACTTTAAATGATGGTTCTACTATCCAAGAGGCTTATGATAATAATAATATTATTTTTATAAATGATATAGATGATTTAGAAGAAAGCTTAAGTTTAAAATCTAATGTTGGACATACTCATGTAACAAGAGATATAGATGGTTTAGACGACATATTAGAACAAAAAGCTGATATTGAATATGTAGATTCAATAATATCAGGACCAACAATAGCGCAAGTATTATTATATAATTAGGGAGTAATAAAATGGCAGCAGAACGAATAAAAGAATTTTTTAATGGAAAGGTAATAAAAGAAAAAACAGTAATACATACAGGTGATAAAAAACTATTAGTTAAAAATATTCTAATTAATAATAATATTTCTAATAATAAAAATAAATTTAATATATATGTTAATAGTAATAAGATATATAGTAAGGTAAATGTAGATACTAATCAAACTATTAAATTTGAAAATGAAAATTTAGTTCTTGAAAATGATTCAGATCTTACTATAACGACAGAATCAAATGAAGAAGTATTTCCTGAATTTGAAGATAATGATAGAACATTAGAAAGGTTATCAAATTTAGCAGAAGATATAGGTAATATAGAAAATATTTATACAAGAACTGTTAATGATATAGTACATAATATTATTATATATAATAATAATACAAATAATAATTTATCTTGTATAATAATGGATAAGACTTTTTCCAATGTACTATTGCAAGAAACAGAAATAGCTACTAGCGTATTAGAAAATTATGATGATATTATAATAAAAGAGGATAGCACTGGTGTTGTATATTTAACTTTTAATATCTCATCTGGCATGGATAATTTTATACACTTAGTAAAAGTAAATTTAGATAATACAATAACAGCTATGAATTTAAGTCATGCATTTAGTGTAGCTGATAAAGGTATATTATTTGATGTTGCTTTATTAGATGATAAAACACTAATTTTAACATATATGAGAGAATGGCCAGAAATGCACAGACTATTATTATGGGATTTAGAAAATGATGTATCATTGGGTGAAAATAATATTGATGATACTGAATATTGTAGGAATACTGTTAGTATTCATGTATTTGAGAATACTTATGTTTTAGGTTTTTCTTATGATTTTAATAATAGAAGTGAAATATTAACAACAGTCTATAATAAAGAAACTCATACACATGGTACAGCAGAAGTAAAATATAAACTTCTTAATTCAGTATCAGAAGATATGATTACTTCATATAGGAACATGATAATAGATGGTAAAAAATTTATTTTTTGGTATCAAAAAGAATCAAATAATAATATTAATAGTACTCAAATTATGATATATGAAGTTTTAAATGATGGTTCTATAGAATTATATAAGGCTTCCAATTTATATAATGAAAATTCATTTAAAATAAATCAACCTAATAAAAATTATGGTTATGTGAATCATAGAAGTTATGTTAATGGTAATAATATTGATTATTATAACGATATTATAGTATTAGAAGGTAATGATAAAACTGAAATAAGAATATTTGAAAAAGTAAAATATGATTTATATAACTTTTTAACTTTTAATCATGATAATGAATATAAATATATAGATTATATTAGCTTAAAAAATGTTGTTAGAGAAAGAAAAGGTGAAACATTAAATATTAAAATAGATGGTGTAGAGGTCGATTAAAAATGATAAAAGTTATTAATAAAAAAGAAATAGTTACAGAAGAAGTTTTAAATAAGGTTGAAAAATTATCAACAGCTTTAAAAGAAGTTGTTGATAATACATCAAGTTCTAATGATACTAAAAAATTAGTTAAATTTGTTTCAACTGTTAACAAAGGTAATTTTGTAACTACTGTTGGTTCATTTGAAAACACATTAGAAGTTAGAAAAATTTCTGGTGAAAATGAATTGGTAACAGGGATTGCTTATGAAGACAAAATTTCTGGGGAATATGGTTCTATAATAACAGATGGTTTGTTGGATGGTATGTTTCTACCTGATTTTATTGAAGGAGATTTAGTATATATTGATTCTAAAAATAATATTACAAATATTAAACCTACTGGTTATTACCAAATTATAGGTAATGTTATTAAATCGTCTTCTAATAATAAAGCTGATGGTATATTATTAGTTAATATAAGTGATAGAGGTATATTTGTTGATTCTATGAATGATTTGATTGATGTAGATTTAATAACACAGCCAAATACTGGAGATGTATTAACTTGGAATGGTACAAAATGGAATTCTGCATATAACGAAGCTCTTTCTACAGAACATTATGATCAAGATGAAACGCCAGAAACTGAAAATACTGGTAGTACATGGTTTAGACCAACAACAAAAGATACTTTTACACTTGTTAAGGATGGAAGCGAACTTAAGTGGGTACTTATTGCTTCAGAAAAAAGTACCGGTGACACGCATTTTGATCAAGAATCATTACCTACTACTGAATTTCCTGGTAGTACTTGGTATAAGCCAAGTACAGGGATTCTTTATAAATATATAAATGATGGTGAACAAAGTTTATGGATTGATATTAGTACAAAAGGAACTAATAATTTATCAACACTAAAAACGACAGAAATAGTTTGTAGTCAGGATCAAACTATTATTGAAGTAGAATATAATCCTAAATTTATAGATGTTTTTAAAAATGGATTAATGTTATCAAAAGAAGATTACGTAGCAGAAAACGGTATTAATATAACATTAGCTTCAGGCACGCTCTTAGACGATTTGGTTACAGTTAGAGAGTATACACCTTTTGAAGTTGCAGATATTTATGCACATGTTTATGATAAAAATGAAATTGAAGATAAAATAAATGCTCTTGAACATTATAATTATAGAGTTGAATCTTATGATTTTACTGCAGAAGCTGGTGACTATATTTTTTGTAATACTATCCCAGGGCAAATTACAATAGTTTTACCTGAGGACGCAAAACTAGGTGATAGAATAACAATAGTTGATGATAGAAGTAATTTTGATATAAATGGTGTTTTGGTTAATAGAAATAATCATAAAATAATGAATAAATTTGAAGATATAATGATAACAGAAAAAGATATTACATTAGAATTAATCTTTTCTGGGTCAGATTGGAAAATTAATAAATAATATAAAAAGGAGATAGAAAATGGCTTATCCGATTAACCCTATTATAGGTGAAAAATATACAGTTGGTAAAACAGAATACATTTGGAATGGTGAAGCTTGGGATATGAGTTCTATTTTCTCAAAAAGTAATGTTACTACCGCTGGGAATATATTTAATAATGCTAATGAACTAATAAAATTAGATAAAAATGCTAAGATACCTGCATTAGATGGTAGTCAAATAATAAATATGTTAAAAGACCAAGTTCAATTAGGAAATGTAGATAATACTGCAGATATAGATAAAGAAATTAGCCGTGCAACACAAATAGAAATCGATAAAGTTAGACAAATGTCGGTAGCTATGACAATGATATTATAGGAGATAAAAATGGCATTTAAAAGTTTAAAAATAATAGGCGATGGTACTGTACAAAATGGTACAGTTAATACAAATAATATAGAAAGTGTTATTAATAGTATTATAGCTTATAATAATAGTACAGAAGATAGAGAATTTAAAATTTTCTTAGATGGTGATTTAATATTACTTGAAAAAGTCCAAGCAAATTCTGATCTAAAAATATCTGAAAAAATAAATATACCAGCAAATACAACAATGACAGTTCAAAGTGATGAATTAGTTAATATTTCTTTATTTTATTATGAACAAGCAATTGATACTGATGCAGCATTAAGCTATATTCAAGAGATGACAGCAACTGTAAAAGCTGATGCAGATAGGGCAGAATTGGCTGTTCCAACTGGTTCTATTAATGATGGAGAGATAAGAAGCGATAGAGTTTGGAGTTCAGCAAATATTAATGATAAATTAGGTACTAAAGTAGATAATTCTCAAGTACTTACTGATGTTCCTCTTAACGCTGTATTTACTGATACAACTTATGAAATAATAGATACATTGGTTTCTACTGATATAACTAAACCTTTATCAGCAAACCAAGGTAAAATATTAAATGAAAGTATTCAAAATTTATCTAGTGTTATTTCTTCCACTGATACTGATTTAGATACAATACAAGAAATTGTTGATTATATAAAATTAAATAAATCTTCATTAGAATCTTTGAATATTTCGGCAATTGCAGGTTTACAAACAGCACTAGATAATAAAGTAGATAATTCTCAAGTACTTACTGATGTTCCCCTTAATGCTGTATTTACTGATACAACTTATAGTAGTAGCGATTTTTGGCATCAAAATCTTTCAGGTTATAATGCAGATGAACATATAGATTGGACATTACCAAATATTAAAAATATACATCCTGATAATTATATTAATACAGTATATGATGATACTGCAATACAAAGTGAAGTAGACCTAAATACAGCCAAAAGAACATATCCAGAATCTGATGAAGCTAAATTAGCTCTTATATCTGCAACAGTCGCTATTAATCTTGATAATATAGAAGATAATGCAACAGCAGATCAAACTAAAGAAGATATAGATAGTTTAGGTATTAATGCAGCTACAGTAAATAACTTCAGTATTGGGACTAATGTACCGTCTGATGCTCTATTTACCGACACAACATATAGATATATTAATAAAACTGGATCATATACTGCCGAAAATTTAGATTTTTTATTTTGTGATACTACACTTGGTATATTTGAAATTACATTGCCTTTAGCACCATCTATTGGCACTAAAGTCGTTATTTTCGATATAGCTACTTCATTTGCAACAAATAATTTAACTGTACTTAGAAATGGTAAAACAATTATGGGAGCTGAAACTGATAAAATCTTAGATGTAGATGATAAAGCAACTACATTTATATATGTTGGTAATAATGATTGGAGGTTAATATAAAATTGACAAAATAACAGATCTTTTAGATAATTTTATATTAACTTTAAAAAACACTATTTATGATCATCAACTATTATAAATAATATAAAAGGTATTTTAGTAGAATAATTTAAAATACTTAAAGATAATATATTAGGCAAAAATACTAAAATTAATTACGATAACATATAGGAGATAACAATGCAATTTTGTAAAATAGATGGACCTTATTATAATAGGACAATAATAGAATATAATATTGAACAAGAAGATTTACCTTCTTATCTTGATGGTAAAGATTTAACTACTATTATACAAAGTAATTATTACCCCATTAAAGATACAAATATTCATGCAAAAAAATACTTACAATATATAGAAGCAAATTATGAATTAAAAGAAGAAGAAAAGACAGTTTTTAAAACATATATTATAGATGGGAATGACTTACAAAGTATTAATATGAAATCAACAATATCAACAGACAATCAAGATTTACCTACCACTACTAATAATAGTAGTGGCGGTGACGCAAATATGAAAGAAGTTGAGGATTTAATTAATAAAAAAGTTAGAGCATTAAAAACATTAACAGGAGATTTATTAACTCCATTAAAAACTTCTATATCACAAAACACCAATAACATCAGTACGACTTCCAATGCTATAACTACTATGCAAAATGATCTTACAACATTAAGTCTTCATATTCAAACAAATGAAGATAATTTTGAAACAGATGTAAAAAATATAGTTACATCACAAATACGAGTGGAAGGGACTACATTAGTAGTAGGTGATTAAAATTGGGCTTTTCTATAGATTTAAGTACAGTAGAAAATATTATAAAAAAAGGAGAAATTGAAGAAATTACTTCATTTTTTATAAGAGGTGTTAAAGTATGGGAAAAAATTTGGGTAGAAAATTTTGTAGAAGTTAATTATCCAAAAAAGCAAACATTCTGGGTTCCTGATGCTTCTTATTATACCACAGAATATTTAAGTAATGCTTTTTATTATTATTGGTATACTGCATCTACAGGTGGAGGACCAAATGGTGAAAGTTGGAGATACTATGATGGAACTTGGACTAGCTCGAGGCCCACTAAATCTTCTGACCAAGCTTTTAGATGGACACAAATTTCTAAAAATGACCATTTTAATGACAATGGTTGGGAAGGAGAAGTTTATAATACCTATCAAAAGTATCATAGCGTCCCAGGGTATTATGATACAAAAACTGTTGATAATTGGGTTAGAGAAGACCATTCTTATTGGCAATATAATGTTTAATAAATATAAATATTAATAAAGGATTAATATGATAACCAATCTAGTAGTAACAATTCAAGGTAGAGTTATAGCTACCGGTATTTCAAATGGTAAGCCAATAAGATTAGATTCAAATATGGCTCCATCTTTAAGTTTTCAATATGATACATTTAAATATTTAGATAATAGACAAACTTATACGGTAGGTGATGTAGAATTTAATATGGATGAAAGTCAAAAAGCGGAAATTAGAGAAATAATGCGTGATATAAAAGAAGATAAAGAACTAACACAAAATCTGAGTGAAAATATAAAAGCATTAAATTACCTTAAAAGTACTGATTGGTATATAACTAGAAAAGTTGAAATAGGAAAAGAAGTACCTCAAGATATATTAGACAAACGAAAATTAGCAAGAGAAAGTATACATGACTTGTAAATATGAAAAAATAGTAATAGTTGGAGGAGGTACAGCTGGTTGGAGTGCAGCTGCTGTATTATCTAGGTTAAATAATACTGAAATTATTGTAATTGAACCAAAAAATAATAAAGCTATAGGTGTTGGAGAAAGTACATTACCAATATTTAATAAATTTCAAGAAGCAACTGGCTTATTTGAAAACGATAGAGATTGGCTAGAAGAAGTAGATGGTACTATGAAATTTACAATTGAATTTGATAAATTTAAAAAAGATAACATTTGGACTCATCCATTTTTTACTGATTCTAATAAAGAAAGTTATTTGACAAATAGAATAAATGATATTGAAGATGATTTTGGTACAGATATTAAAGATCAATATAATTTTTTTGCAGAACATTACCCAGCACAAATAAAAAGAGTTGCAAAATTTCATAAAAATGAAGAAAGATTTAATGATCCTGATATAGCTAGTATGGGTTATCATATAGATTCAATAAAATATGGATTAATATTAAAAGAACGAACATTAAAAGAGAGAAAAAACGTAAAACTAATTAATGATGTAGTTGAATATATATCAATGAATAATGGTAAAATAACAGAATTAGAACTTAAATCTTCTAATATAATTTTTGGAGATTTATATATAGATTGTACAGGTTTTTCAAATATTTTAATGAAAAAAACAAATTCAAAATGGTTAAATGCTGAAGATAGATTATATTGTAATAGTAGTATTGTTACAAAATTACCTTATATAGATAAAGAAAAACAACAAAAAAATACTACTTATTGTCATGCTTTAAAATACGGTTGGGTTTGGAATGTTCCATTACAAGATAGAATAGGTACAGGATATGTTTATTCAGATAAATATATTGATAAAATTGAAGCAGAAAAAGAATTTAAAGATTATTTAGGATCACAATATGGGTATTTAAAAAAAGATATAAATACAAAACATCTTCCTTTTAGAGTAGGAACTTGGGACAAATCTTGGAATAATAATATAATTGCTATAGGATTAAGTTCATTTTTTGTTGAACCTTTAGAAAGTACTGGTTTAGCTTTATTTCAATCGCAAGTTACAAAATTATATGATATATTAAGAAAAAATACAATTAAATATAGAGAATCATTTAATAATCATACATTAAATATGGTTCAAGATACTGTTGAATTTATAGAGCTACATTATAGCTTATCTGATAGGAAGGATAGTAAATTTTGGCTAGATTATAATAAACATCCTTTATCTGATTTTCAAAAAGAGTTAATTAACTCTTTTATAGATCCAGATAAAATATTTAATGAAAGTACTATAATTAAATTAATAAAAAGAAGAAGTTTCTTTTGTGAAGCTTCATATACTGCCTTATTTTTAGGTTATGGTTTAAGGCCAAATTCTATTAATAAAAAATTTTAATCTATTATAGTAAAAAGGAGAATTATATAAGTATATAATGCTCTATATTGGTTTAGTAATCCTGAAAATAAATGAAATATCTAATATTATATGGTTTATTATACAATGTTTAAATAATATAAATAATACCAAACTAAGGAGTAAATAATGTTAACTACAAAATTAATAAAAAACCTAAATAGAGCAAATATGTTTATAATGAAATATTTATATTACTTATTTGTACTGTTTACCGTAATCTTAAGAAGATTAATATTTCCTCTAATCTTCTTGGCTATACCATTTAGAAAGTACTTAAATAATACAGTATTCAACTATCACATACAAAATAATATTAAGTTAAAAAGATTAGAAGAGAGAACACCAAAGAGAGTTTATGGAGGTTGGGAACTAGCTAATAGACATTCTGGCACTAGTGGATTTATAAAAAATAATCCTACTTCATCTATAAAATACTACTTAGCATTGCCTTTTTGGTTACTATTAGATGCAGATTGTAATGAAGATACCTATGATAAAGGTTTTAATGAAACAATAATATCAAAACAACGAAAAGCTTGGATGCCTAATTTTATAGTAAAGTGTCTAATTAAAGATGTTGTTAAAGCCGATGAGAGCAATTTAATAGGCAACACATTTGACCTAGGAGATAGAAGAGCAGAAAAACCATTATCTGGTTTTTGGTCAATATTCTGGTGGACACTTAGAAATCCTGCATATAACTTTAACTATAAGTTTAATCAAATACCAAAAAATGGTAAAGAGTTTCAAATACAAATGTTTGGTAGGTTATTTGGATGGAAAGAAGATGGTGTTATAAATGGCACTCAATATTACAGTTGGGAGTTTTTGAAGAAAGTATAAATAAAGATAAAAGGGATGTAATAAATGTCTAACTTAAGAAATTTTACACACACAAGTAATTTTGTATTTCAAACAAATCTTTTTACAGAAGAAGAAACAGCTTATAGTATCCAGGAAGCGCCACTTCCTGGATTAGCTTTTTCACATATTCAAACATCAAGAAATGCTGTTTTAGGAAATATACAAGGTGATACAATAACATATAATGATTTAACACTTAGTTTTATTATGGATGAAAAACTAACAATCTGGAAAGAAATTGTTGGAAAAATGATAAAAATGAGAGATCCAAATCAAATAACAGCAGAACAAATAGAAAAATATGGTTATCTTGAAATACACGATGATAACTCAAAAGAAGTTCTTAAATTAGAATTTATTAATTGTATGATTGAAAGCATTGATGATCTCCAATATAGTACAACTTCAGAAGATGAAATAATTACTTGTTCTGTTACAATAAAATATGATTATTATAATATAGTAGAAAAAGACAATGTAGACTGGGCCCATAACGAAAAATAGTCTAAATAACTTTTATTAAGTCCTAATATGATATAATTAAATATAATTAAAAAAAGGATAATATAGTGCAAAAAAAGAAAAAAAAGAAATCAATTAGAATTTTTGTATCAGAAGAAGAAATTAAGTTCCAGCTATATCTTATGAAATATGCTAATCAACTTAAACAATTAGAAGAAAAAACCAAAGAAGAAATTATTGAAAAATGGAACTATGATACACAAAAGAAAATTAATCGATTTAAAGGGGACTTGGAAAAAGATGGATTTAAAGACCCTGTAGCACAAGAGGCAATAAAAGAAAATATAAAATACCTAAGTTCTTTACCAGCACCAATTGATAAAAATGAAGTACATAAAAATTTTGAATCAGTAAGGAATGAGTTTATAAAATCTCTTGAAATAAGAATAAAAGAAAACAATACTGCTACATTAAAAAAGGATATAGAAACATTAGATTATGTTAAAAATTTGGTTCTTACTCCTACAGTCTCTAAAGAACGATTTGGTGTTTTACTATTACTTATGATTAAAAATCTGAGAACTATGCCAAGCTTTTCTGGATACTCAGAAAATTGGGCTAATGATTTCTTTTCTAATGCTGTTGAAAAGATGATTCTTTATCTTGATAATTTCGATGAAAGATTAAAATCAAAAAGAACAGGGCAAAACTCCAAAGCATTTGCTTATGTAACTCAGATCTGCTTTAATGCTTTTGTAAATATTATTAATATAAGAAAAAAAGAGGATGCTTTCCTTAAAGATACAATTTCTTATGAGACACATAATTTTGAAGGTGTACAAGACATGACCTTTAAGCAAAGAGAAGGTCATATTACAAATGAAATTAAAAAATCAGAAATATATAGTATTAAAATAAGTAAAAAAGATACTGTAGAAGGCACAGAAATCATAGATGAAAAGATAAAAAAAGCTTGGGAATTTATGGAAACTTCTAATGAAATTATAAAAACAAATAGATATTATCAAGATGAATTAGATGAATTAATGCAACCTGGAAATGTAAAAGAAGAAGAAAAAACACAAGATTATTATTATTATATTGATGATATTAAATCAAAAATAGTACCTTTACTAGAGAACACAGAAAAGAAAACACTTTTTGTACAAGTACCAAAGGATTTTAATCCTCAAGATATTAAATATACTACGCCAAAAGATAAAAATATAATTATAACAAGCAGAAAGTTAAATGAAGCTTTTTCAGATAAAAGTAAAGAACAAAGTAAAAAACAAACTAACAAAAAATCAACTACAAAATTTAATGGATATGATCCAGAAAGTGGCTTAACAGAAAAACAGCGACTTGAACTTGAAAAAATGGAAATTGAAGAGCAAGAGCTAGAAGATTTTAATAATGAATGGTAACAAAGGGCTATAACAAATGATAAAATTAGATAATGAAATAATAATAATCGGTGATTCTCATTGGGGCCTACGTAAGTTCAATCTTGACGTACTGCGTAATCAGCTTAAAGTATTTCATGAACAAATATTTCCATATATGAAAGAAAAAAATATAAAAACAATATTTAGCCTTGGTGATCTTCTTGATAATAGAACAACAGCGAATATTATATGGTTAGAAACATTAAAGAAAGAATTTTTTGATGTCTTAAAAGAAAATGGTTTTATATTATATGAATTATTGGGAAATCATGATATTTATTTAAGAGAAAGCAGGGAATATAGTTTAGTACAAACATTAAGTGATATATACCCTGAAAATTTTAAGATATTTAAAGATAGAGAAATGATAAATATTGGCGATAAAAATATATATGTAGTACCTTGGATAACCAAAAATGAAACATTATTGGAATCTGAATTACAAGAAGCGGATTATGCTTTTATGCACGCTGAAGTAAGAAACTTTGCTATGGTACCTGGTCATAAAGATACTAAGTCAGAATTAACAGAAGGTTTTTTTAAAAATATAGAAAGATTAAAAGGTGTTTATAGTGGACATTATCATTTAAAAAATAATAAGGGATTCTTTAAATATTTGGGTTCATTAACCCAAATGAATTGGTCAGATTATGATGATCATAAAGCATTTTATCATTTTAATGCTGATTTAGAAGATTTACAAGAAATAGAAAATACCTCTAGTAAAAAGTTCGTAAAAGTTAAATATAATGATGAAGAAAATACTGATAGAAATATTGAAGTAAAAGGACTTTTCAAATATAGTAAATTACTTACAGATGAAGAATTTGAAGAAATATTACCTATATTAAATAAACATGATGTGAAAACATTTATTAATAAACATAAAGATAATCATTATGAAGAGTTATTATATAAGATGAAAAAAGCAGATATTAAAGGTTCTATAGTAAATAATCAGAATTTATCGGAACTTATAGGAACTGGTTATGTTATTAGTGAAGACGTTGATATAGAGCAAAAAGATACAAAAACTTTAATAATTGAAACACTAAAAGAAGCAAATCCTGATTTACTTCCTTTATTAAATGAATTATTTAGTGAAGTTCAAACAGAAATGAGTCAGGAAATATAAGGAGAATAAGTGAAAATACAATTTGAAAAAGTACAATGGAAAAATCTTCTTAGTTATGGTAATGAATTGCAGACTTATGAATTTAAGAATGGTATAGATCTAATCAATGCAAAGAATGGAGCTGGAAAATCAACAGTAATAGAATCGGTGTTTTTTGGCCTTTTTGGTACACCGTTTAGAAAAATAAAAAAAGGTTCTTTAATAAATGATATTAATAAGAAAAAATTACTTGTAGATCTTTATTTTAATGTAGATGGAAAAGGTTATAAAGTCCAAAGAGGGCAAAAACCAAATATTTTTATTATATACGAAAGTGTAGAAGTAGAGGATGGTGAAATCGAGTATTCTGAAATTCCTGAAAAAGCTACCACAAAAGAGTATCAAGATAATTTTGAAGAAGATATTCTTAAGATAGATGAAACTGTTTTTAGACAATTAATTAGTATTAGTTCAAATATGGCTAGTTCAAAACCATTTATGGAATTGACTCAAAGAGAAAAAGAGAAACTATTCCAGGTAGTAACAGATACTAGTATATTTAATCATTTAAGTGATAAAATAAAGTTAAGATTACAAGATGCCAAGATAAATTTAAAAGAGGCAGAATATAAAAGAAGTATTATTGATAATGCTATTCAATCTGAAAGTATTATGATAGAACAAGCAAAA
>Ga0114934_10000581_pt1 | contig 23233 bp, 29 predicted proteins | sample 4SBtaG_2_FD_99695 | JGI IMG/M metagenome (GOLD analysis project Ga0114934, IMG submission 99695) | Deep subsurface microbial communities from Kolumbo volcano to uncover new lineages of life (NeLLi) - 4SBTROV10_white metaG | ecosystem: Environmental > Aquatic > Marine > Volcanic ...
CTGTAATAACATTTTTTATTTGTGTTCTAACAAATGCAGCACATTTACCTGGCTTAACATGTAAAAATTCTACAACTGTAAAAACTTGTCCATCCTCTTCAAAAGTAGTTCCTTTTCTTAATTCACCTGCTGAAATCATACTCATACTTTATCCCTCCAAATAACATTATATTCTAACAACATATAGTTATTTAAAACTCACAATAATAAATTTTACTATAAAACTCTGTTAAATACAAATCAATTCTCTTTGTAAATTTTATAATAATTCATTCAATGATTATTCCACAAAAAGCATTTTTAATAGAAACTCATAACTATATATGCAAAGGAATCAATTTCATAAATACTATATATTGTATATTTGAAATTTATACATAGCTTATCGTGGTTTAATCATTTAATAATAAAACATTATATTTTTACACATTCTTTCCTATTACTCCCCTTGATAATAAAGCCTCTACAGCTAAAACATATCCATAATATCCAAAACCACATATAAATCCAACACATCCCTCTGCAGTAACACTCTTTTTTCTGTATTCTTCTCTACTGAAAATATTGCTTATATGCACTTCAATTACTGGAATACTAATACTTCTTATAGCATCTAAAATAGCAATACTATAATGAGAATATGCACCTGGATTAATTACAATACCATCATAATTTGATACTGCATGTTGAATTTTTGATATAATATCTCCTTCACTATTACTCTGAAAAAATTCAAACACTGTAGATGAATCTCTAAATTTCTCCATTACAATTGTGTTTATATCGTTCAAAGTCATACTGCCATATATATTTTTTTCTCTTGAACCTAATAAATTTAAATTTGGACCATTAATTATCAAAATTTTCATAAATATCCACCTGAAATTCATAATAATATACTTCATAATAGTCAGCTATATCAATAATCAACAATGTTATTTTATCAAAAGAAACTAATATTTGCAATAAATTGTTTTAATCAACTCAAATATTGTATCCACTCGACTCTAAAGTTGCTAATATTACATCAACAGCATTTCCATTTCCCTCAATAATAATATGTGCTTTTCTATAAATTTCAATTCTTCTTTTATACATATTTTCTAATGTCTCTTTTAAGTTATTATTTAGCAGTGGCCTATCATCTAATAATATTGCTCTTCTATATATTTCATTCAACTTCACATCTAAAAATACTGTAATACCAATTTCATTTAATTTTTTCATGTTATTATTGTATATTGGCAATCCACCACCACAAACAATTATTGTATTATTGAAATTAATAAATTCATCCACCAATTCTTTTTCCTTAAACCTAAAATATTCTTCGCCTTTTTTTTTAAATATTTCTTCTATAATCATATTTTCATTATTTTCGATAACACTGTCTGTATCAATTAGCCTATAACCAATTTTCTTGCTCAATATTTTACCTAAAGTTGATTTACCGCTACATGGCATTCCTACGATAATGATATTCATTTCTTTCCTCCAATACAGTTACCCCATATCATTTATTTTTTAAAAATTTAACACATAATATTGATTTAAACTTTTGTTTATCATATTTAAATATATCAACATTCACCAATTCAATAAAATTTTTATATTCACTTATAGCTTGTATTTTACCTGTGATATCTGCCAAATCGCCATAATATTCAACTTTTATACAACAGATATTATTAGTATCAACATTGCTAATACTCTTAATATTATATCCCTTTTTCTTATCCAAACAATTTAAAATATCATAAAATCCATACTCAATAACTTTACAGTTGTTTTTCACTACATGACATTGTTTCACTTTTCTTTCCGTAGCTATTTTATAATTATAAGTACTATAGTTAAAATAAGCTAAAACCAAACTCAAAAAAGCAAGCAAAACAAACATACCAATCTTGAATCTTATGCTAATTCTTATCATTTTTAACTAAAACAACCTCAAAACAATTATTATTGTTAATATATTTTAAAGGAGTTATATATTTTAATTTTGCTTTACATAAGTTCTCCAATTTTTTAACCGTTTCTTCATATTCATGATAAGAATTTACATGTAACCATAATTTTATATCATTGCCACTTATATTAATTCTTTCAATATTGTTTTCACTTATATTTAGGCTCATCAAATATTTTGTTGTATTTATTGTGCAATAGCTTGTAATATTATTCAATTTTTCGCAACTCCTTTCATTCTTTTCTAGTAACTGAATATTATTATCTAAAGCATTTATAATAGATATGTTTGTTATAAGTTTGAAAATCAAACAAATATTCAGTATAAAAAAAATCAAGCAAATAATATTGAGTATGAAATTATTTCTTTTGTGAATTTTATTAATATACCATTCAGGGAAAAAATCAATATTGTTCATTGTTTCACCTCAAATTATCAGAGTAATATTTAAATAATTTTTCGTTGTTAATCATTCCAATGTTTTTTATTTTTAGTTGAATTGAATCTTCTATAATGTCAGTTTCATTAATATTTGAAATGTATAATGTATTTACTTTACTGACTTCATCTCTATTATCATTTATAAAATCCATCAGCTCATTTATCATATATATTGATTCATTTTCCATTGCAAATACATGATTAGCATAAACATAACCCTCTATATGAATAATCATATAACAATACATATTGAAGTTAAACATTAATAAATAATTATTATCTATTATCTTATCTTTCAATAAATCCAAAATGCAAAACTGAAGTAAATTTATCTTAACTATATTATTTTTATTAACAATATTCTCTATAAAATCAACCTTCTTTGATTTTATACAAAACACTAATATTTCATATGTATTTTTATTTTCCTTTAAAATACGATAATTAAAAATAATTTCATTAACATCAATAAAGTTATGTATCAATTCATTCTTTATAGTAGTATACATTAAATATTTCTTCACTCTTGGAATAGTCAATAACTTAACTAATATTTTTTCACCCTCAATGATAATATAAACTTTTCTATGTTTAGTATCGATATTGATATTATTATGTTGTACACCACAAATATTTGTATATATTTTACTATTATTCATTTTAATATTATTAATAAATTTTCTATCGATATTTGTAGTATAAATTGAATTATCAGTTATTTGTATGATAATACTTTTTTTAATATATACCATCTCCATTCACATATTCCATATTAAATACTGATTTTAATAGATTTTCCAAAACCAGCACTGCTATAAATGAAAAATTGAAATTTTTTGCTTCAGATGGAATAGAATATCCACCTAAAATACAGATGTTTTATTTTATCAAAACGAATTCACTTAAATTTGGTTTCTTTGAAAGCAAGTATCATTTTACCTTCTCTAACAGTGTACTCATACACATCATATCTCCAAGAATAACTCCTGTAAGGCGTAACTAACTCAAAACAATTGTTAATAGAATTATAAATAATTTTTCCATTAATATATACAGCAATATTTTTATTATGATCATTTTTATTAAAGTAGTATTTAATATCAGAATTTGCTTTAGGTTTAATATTTTCCTCTACATAAATATTTAACTTTGTTAAAAGCATTTCCTTGTATTTTAAATATTCACTTTTAGTAAGCAACTCTTTCATAAATCCTTTATTATAGTAAAATTCATTAACTTGTAAAGAAAAAATATATAACACTATTATTAATGCAAGTAAACCTATCAAATAGGTATGTATAAGTATATACCCCTTTTTCTTATGTCTTATTATCTTTTCAAATGAAAACATCGTTCCTTCACATTACCATCCTTCATTATTATTTTTAAAAAAACTACATTGTTACTTTTATGAACACTAAACTCTTTTATACATTCTGTAATAATATTATAATCATTCGACATAAAATAAATATTACCATATTTAATAATCAACTTATCATCCTTAGCTTCTATAATATCTTTTTTATTGTTGTTTTTATACAAAATCAATTTATCATCAAACACAGCTATATTTTTAGATTCACTATATATCTGCATTTCTATAAATTTTATTGCCTCATTTGCATAATACTTGTATAAATTATTTTTTAAGCAATAAGAAAATTGTTTACTAACATATGAAAACATAGATGTTATAGCAGATAATATTATTCCTGTTATTGCTAATGCAACAATCAATTCTATTAGCGAAAATCCTCTCTTTTTAATATTCATAGTATTTCCCTTTATAAAATTGCAAAACAATATCATCAATATCAATTTTAGTATGTATACTAAGTGTTATATTCAATGGTTCACTTTCCTCAATGCTCAAAACAGCATAAGGTTTTTTATCAGGCTTATTTTTCATTAAAATATGTTCTAAATTATTAAGTTTTAGTATATCAACATTGATATTTTCATTTTTAATATAGCATTTGTTCAAATTCTTTATATCAATAACATCATCATAGCTATAATTGTAAATTAATATATTCTCAATTCCTTCTGCAAAGTCAATATATCTTTCAATTTCGTTGTTATGAGCTTTTAATTTTAATGAATTAAAACTTGTCAATAATACAGTAGTAGAAAACATGATAAAAATAGCTATTGAAAATACTACTTCAATAATGCTATATCCTTTTTTATTTTTTAATTCTAACATATGATGTACCTACACATATACTAATTATATGCTCTTTTCCTTTCTTATCTACCAAATATATACTCCCTGGATTTGATATCATACCTGAATTTTTTATTAACATTATAGAATTTGAATTAAATATTCTATTCAAAACAATATCTTTTAAAAATAAATCATTTCCCAAGTTTAAACTTCTTATTGTACTTCCGCGTATTTGAAAAAAAATAGTATTTTGCTCTCTGTTAAATATAATGTTTCCAACTGTATTATTCTCTCTACAAAACTCTCTTGCATTATTTATAAAGTCTAATATGTTTTCGATATAATAATCACTTTCTATATCACTACTGATATTCTTATATCCTTTATATGAAATCGATGTTATAGAACATATCACTACAAGCAAAAAAATAACTATTATAACTTCTATAAGTGTATAACCTTTTTTAGTGTTCAAATACTTACCACCTCATAACTATAATATATACTTCTCTAAATAGAAGTATATATTGTGTCAAAAATAGGAATTACAAATGCTATAACAATAGTTCCAACAATCACTGACAATATTAATATCAATATAGGTTCTATTAATACGATAATTCTCCTTAAAAAATTATCTAGCATTCCTTCGTATATATCAGCCAAATTTGTAAACACTAATTCTAATTTACCTGTTTCTTCCCCTACTTTAAGCATTGACATTGTATAATTATCAAATAACTGTGTGCTTTCCAAAGCATCAGATACACTGCAACCCATTTTTAATCTTTCAACACAAACTGAAAATTTTTTCTTTATTACAACATTATCGACTGTATTACTAATCAATTGCAAAGCTTTTAAGAAATTTACACCACTAGAAAATAACAACTCAAGTTCCCTAAATATTTTAAATAAAAGATTACACATTGAAATTTTTTTTATAAATGGTAATCTTAATTTCAACATTTCAATAATATTTTTTGTTGCTTTTAACTTACTTACAAAATAAATAATAATTGGTACAACAAAAATAGTAGAAATTATTAAATAATTGTATTTCACTGCAAAGTTGCTAATATCAATCAATATTTTCGTTATAGAAGGAAGCTTTTTATCATTTAAAGAAAATGTTCTCATAAAAACAGGTATTATGCTTACTAATAAAAAATGAGTTACAAATACAGTAGTAAATAGTACAATGAGAGGATATATTGATGCATTAATAATTCTATTTTTATATTTAAATTCTTTATAATAATAAACTGATAAATTTTTAAAAATGTATTCAAGCTTTCCACTTTCCTCACCTATATTAATCATATCTATCATAAAACTTGGAAATACATTTTTAAAGCCTCTCATACTTTCACTTAAACTCACTCCTTTTTTTACATCATTACCAATAAATTTCATACATTCTTTTAATACACCTTTGTTCCATCTTAAAAACAGCATTTTCAAAATATATTCAATATTTATACCTGCTTTCAATGCTAAGTAAAATTCCTTATTAAATATGGCCAAATCTCTTTGACTTACCGAATTAATATTCAATAAATTTTTTACTCTTTTGCTATAACTTATCAAAAATAAATTCTTTTGTCTGATTTTTATCCATAAATCTTGATAGTCTACTGCTTCAATATTACCTTTGTATATTTTCCCGTATATATCCATAGCTTTATATCTATAATCCATAGCCGCACACCTTTTAGCAAATAATCATAATAAAATTTTTAAATATTCTTGATATGTCGTTTCACCATTAATTACGATTTGTCTACAGTTTTCTTTAAATGAAACAAAACCATTTGATAAACACATTTTCTTTATGTTTTTTATATTAATTCTATTGAATAAAGCTTCTCTAAAATCATTATTAATTTCCAATATTTCATAGACAACTTTTCTACCATAATATCCTGTATAATTACAAAAAGAACACCCCTTTCCCTTGTATAACACATCTCCAATGCCTATCCTCAAATTATTGCGTTCAGTTTGATTTGGAATATACTCAGTAATGCACCTAGGGCATATTTTCCTTACCAGTCTTTGAGCGACAACTGCCGTAATAGCTTCTTGTATCAAATATTTAGGTATATTCATATCCATTAATCTTAATACAGAATTAATAGAATCATATGTGTGCATTGTAGACAACACTAAATGACCAGTAACAGCTGCTCTAACAGCTATTTCTGCCGTTTCTTCATCTCTTATCTCACCCACAAGTATTACATCTGGATCCTGCCTCAATACGCTGCGCAAAGCATTAGCAAATGTCAATCCAGATTTATTATTTATATTAATTTGAGTTATACCATCAATTCTATATTCAACAGGATCTTCTATTGTTATAATATTTTTACTTGTTTTATCCATAGCATTCACCATTGCATGTAATGTTGTAGTTTTACCACTTCCTGTAGGACCAGTTATCAATATTATTCCTTTTGTTTTTAAAACCATTTTTTTAATTTCATTTTTGCTCTTATTATCAAATCCTAAAACATCCAAACTTAATAGTGATGAATTATTGTATAAAATTCTTATTACTATCTTTTCACCATAAAATGTCGGAATAGACGATACTCTAAAATTATAAAAATTCTCATCAATAACAGCACTCTTTTTTCCATCTTGCGGAAGTAATTTTTGAGAAATATCCATTCCAGATGATACCTTAATTCTAGTAATTACAGATGAATATATTTCTCTAGGCATACGTAATATTTCATGTAATACTCCATCAATTCTCATTCTTATTCTTACATAATTCTCAAAAGGCTCAAAGTGAATATCGCTTGCTTTATTTGAAATAGCCTTTTTTATAACAGTATCTACTATTTCAACAGCTGGTGCATGCTTAATATCATCACTATCTTCTGATAAAAACATGTTGTTTATATTAATTTCCTCTCCTAATTGCTTAACAGCATTATCAAATATTTTCTTAGAATAAATATTTTCTATAGTTTCTTTTATTTTCTCGCTGGTTGCCACGTAAATTTGTATATTTGACGATAATAGAAATTTCAATTCCTCAATAATATCTTTATTGTAGGGCTCAGCCATAACAACATGAACTTTATTATTTTCAATATTGAATGGTATAACTAGATTTTTATAAGCAAATTCTTTAGGAATCTTTAATGCAATTTCCTTTTCAATATTTATAGTCTCTAAATCCAAAAACTTAATACTTCTTTCACAATTCATTTGCATCATTCCCTTCTCATATACTATTATTTTTGTCAATTTAATATAATTTAATCATAATATGTATTTTTTTTTAGTATTTTAACTTTTGAACTTATTTCCCTATAATGATATACTATATACTATGAGCATTAGAAAGGATGATATATGTGGCACTAGATGGTATTTTTTTATTTAGTATAATAGATGAAATCTCTCCACTAATGATTGACAGTAAAATAGAAAAAATAAATCAACCTGAAAAGGATGAAATCAATATTGTTTTCAAAAAAGATAGAAAAAAATATAAACTATTAATAAGTGCTAGTTCAAACTATCCTAGAATTCACTTTACAGAAATAGCAAAAAAGAACCCTTTATCTCCACCGATTTTTTGCATGGTACTTAGAAAATACCTAAACAATTCAAAAGTTATTTCTTTAGAACAGATAAATGGAGACAGAATAGTAAAAATAAATTTTGAGAGCACAGATGAATTGGGATTCAATAGTGTATATTCTCTAATCATAGAAATCATGGGTAGACACAGTAATATTACTCTTATTAGAGAAAGAGATAATATAATAATGGATAGCATAAAACACTTAACTTCCGATATTAATTCATACAGAAATTTATATCCGGGTATAAAATACATTTATCCGCCTAAATCCAATAAGCTTAATCCATTTGATTTCAATTATGATGAATTGGTCTCATTTTATAGAAAAAACAAAATTGAATTTGATAATAAAATATTTGTTAACATTTTTACAGGTATAAGCAAAAAACTATCCAATGAACTATTTTACCGTTTAATGAATAATGGTTACACTCTAGATAATATTTCATTGGAAGATTTATACAATTATTCTCGACATATTTTTTCAAATATACATAATAAAAAATTTGACTTTAATATATATTCAAAAAAAAATAATATAGTTGATTTTCATTGTATTGAATTAACAATTCTTCACAATGTAACTAAAAAACCATATTCATCACCCTCTATTTTACTTGAAGATTTTTATTATAAAAAAGATAACTCTGACAGAATAAATTCAAAAAGCTCATATCTTCAAAAACTTGTGAATAATAACATTGAAAGATGTAAAAAAAAGATAAATATTTTAAATAAAACATTAAATGATTGCAAAAGCAAAGATAAATTTAGGCTATATGGCGAGCTTTTGACATCAAATATCTATCAAATACAAAAAGGAATGAAAGAAATAAATATTCTCAATTATTATAGTGAAAATGGAGAATATATTAATATAAAATTAGTAGAAAACAAATCTCCATCTGAAAATATTCAAAAATACTATAAAAAGTATAATAAATTAAAAAAATCAGAAGAAATGTCAAAACTACAATTAGAATTAGCAAATAATGAATTTGAATACTTAGAATCAGTTTTAACTAATATAAAAAATTGTGAAAATGCTGATGAATTAGATGAAATTAGATTAGAACTCGTAAATTCAAAGTATTTAAAACATAAAAAGAAAAACAACAAAAAAAACAATTTATCTAAACCATTACATTTTAAATCAAGTGATGGTACTGATATTTATGTAGGTAAAAATAATATTCAAAACGATTATTTGACATTAAAATTTGCTGGTAAACATGATATATGGATGCATACTAAAAATATTCCTGGTTCACATGTAATAATAAAAAACTCCTATAATATATCAGAAAAAACGTTAGAAAAAGGTGCTAACTTAGCAGCATATTATAGCAAAGCTAAAAATTCAACTAAAGTTCCAGTGGATTATACTGAAATTAAAAATGTTAAAAAACCTAATGGTGCAAAGCCAGGTATGGTAATATACTATTCAAATAAAACAATTTATGTTGACCCTAAAATTCCAAATATAGGGCAAATAAAATAAAAGAGCCAAGGGCTCTTTTATTTTATTTGCCCTATAAGACTCCTACTTCTATAAGTGGGAAATTCAAGATTTTGCTTCAGGTAGAGTAGAGTTTCCACTTGAAGTCCCGATGTTTTGCTTTAGCAAAACGAGTTCACTTGTTAACCTTTTCAGTTTTGCTTTGTTTAGGCAATACTATATTTAGAAATATACCAACCAATGTTGCTAATGCAACACCTGCTATTTCCACTTGAGAATGAGGTATCTTAATTGATGCTCCTCCTAAACCTATAACAATTATTACAGATGATATTATTAAATTCCTTTTTTTGCTGAAATCAATTTTATTTTCAACAAAAACTCTGAAACCTGATGATGCAATTATTCCGAATAATAATATGCTTACCCCGCCCATAACAGGCTTTGGCATATTTTCTAAAATAACTGCTACTGGTGCAATAAAGGACAACACTATAGCAATTATAGCAGCACCTGCAATTACTTGTACACTAAAAATTCTAGTTATTGCTAAAACACCAATATTTTCACCATATGTAGTATTAGGTGGACCTCCAATAAACCCTGCAAAAATTGTAGCAAGTCCATCTCCTAAAATAGACCTATGCAATCCTGGTTCTTTTGTAAAATCTCTATCACATACATTATTTGTAACATAAACATGTCCAATATGTTCAGCCAATGTAACAAAAGCAACAGGCGCCATTATAATAATAGCATCTATATTGAATTTTGGAAACTTAAAGCTTGGAATCTGAATAATATTGTTTATATGACATGCTTCTCCTATTTTAATCATTACATCATGTGGAATAACACCAATGAATATTGCGAAAACATATCCTACAACCATTGAGATAAGAATTGGTATAACTCCTAAAAAGCCTTTAAAATACATAGAACCTATTATAGCAGTTGAAAGAGTTATCAATGCAACTAGTATACATTTCCATCGAGAAATGTTATATGCAACTATTTCATCCGGCAATTTACCACCTAATCCAGCCCATCCTATTGCAACTCCAGCAAGTCCTAGTCCAATTACTATTACTACCGAACCTACAACTATAGGAGGCAAAGTCTTATTAATCCAATTAATACCAACAAGTTTTATTATTCCTGAAACAATAACATAAACAACTCCTGCACTAATTATTCCAAATAACATAGCTTCAACACCATATTTGTTCATAACAGTCAACATTGGAGTAATAAATGCAAAAGACGAACCAACATATGCTGGCAATTTCGCTTTAGTACACATAATATAAATTAAAGTTCCAACTCCACTAGCAAACAAAGCTATTGATGGACTCATACCTAAAATAATAGGAACTAATATAGTTGCTCCAACCATTGCAAACAAGTGCTGGAAACTAAGTGGAATAGATTTTAACAAAGGTAATCTTTCTTCGACATCTACATAATTTTTCATAAAATTCCTCCTTTAAGTCTCTCTGGACTTTATTAAAAGATTTGTAGCTTATAATTCATATATTTTAATTGAATTACTACCATCTAACTCTATAACCTCAACAGAAACCAATTCTTTTCGAGAAGTAGGAATATTCTTACCTACATAATCTGGTCTAATAGGGATTTCCCTATGTCCTCTATCAACTAGAACTGCAAGTTGAATCATTTCAGGTCTTCCATGATCTATAATAGCATCTATTGCTGCCCTAACAGTTCTTCCTGTATATATTACATCATCAACTAAAATTATCTTTTTACCTTTAACTTCAATACCTATACTATCATTGTTTAATGTAGGCTGTTCTCCTAGTTCTGATAAATCATCTCTATATAGAGTAATATCAACACTTCCTACTGGCACTTTAACATCCTCGAATTTTTCAATAAGCTCAGCAATTCTTTTCGCTAAGAATACTCCTCTCCTCATTATTCCAAGAAGTGCTACATCTTCAACACCTTTATTCTTTTCAATTATTTCATGAGCTATTCTTGTTAAAGTTCTATTTATTCCTTTATCATCAAGAAGTTCAGTTTTAAATTTCACAAAAACACCACCTTTACAATACAACTAATATTTATCAATTTCACAAAAATTCCATTTTCATAAGTAGTATATTGAAACTTTTTAATTCAAATAGATTTTCCACTTAAAATATCTATATTTTGCTTTAGCGAAACGATATCACTTACACATATAAAAAAACACCTCAACCGTGAGGCAAAGGCTTAATAAACAATTAAAACTAAAATTATGTTTTAACACCTTGTAATCTCACAGGACTACTTTTAAAGGTAACGCAATCTTTCTATATACTAACATAAAATCAACTCTATTTCAATTCATTTCTCAACACATTTATAATTTTTTTAAAATACATAGGTAACTCTGAATCAAATTCCACATACTTTCCTGTAGTGGGATGTATAAATCCAATAGTTTTAGCATGAAGTACTTGACCATTTAATTTGAACCTCTGCTTTTTATGACCATATACTGGATCTCCTACTAATGGATGCCCTATATATGCCATATGAACTCTTATTTGGTGCGTCCTACCCGTTTCTAGGTTACATTGTACTAATGTATTTTTTTTAAAAATTTCAATCACTTTGTAGTGTGTCACAGCCCTCTTACCATTCGAAACAACTGCCATTTTAATTCTTTCCTTAGCATCTCTACCTAATGGTTTGTTTATAACGCCACTATAATTTTTTATTCTTCCCTCTACCAATGCATAATAAGTCCTAGTTATTGAATGTTCTTTAAATTGTTCAGCAAGCTTTACATGAGCAATATCATTCTTAGCGATAACCAATAATCCTGAAGTATCTTTATCAATCCTATGTACAATTCCTGGTCTTATAACACCATTTATGCCTGACAAATCATCACAGTGATATAGTAATGCATTAACGAGAGTACCAGAATAATTGCCTGGTGCAGGATGAACAACCATACCTTGTGATTTATTTACAATTATTATATCTGTATCTTCATAAACAATATCAATATGAATATTCTCAGGATTTATATTTAGTTCGATTGGCTCAGGAATTTCTACTGAAACATTATCACCTTGCTTTAACTTATACTTTCCTTTCTTTATTTGTCCATTAACTTTTATGTTTTCTTGCTCAAGTAAATTCTTAAAATAACTCCTTGATTTATCTTCATACTTGTATTTCAAAAAAACATCCAATCTAATGCCAATAAAATCATTATCTACAATAAAATCATTTCTTTCCATTAATCTACATCCTTTATTATTAAAATTGCCAGCATAATAGTTCCAATAACCACCAATATATCTGCCACATTAAAAGTAGGGTAATAATAAACATCTTTGTAGTGCAGTAAAATAAAGTCAATTACATACTTATAAAACATTCTATCAATCAAATTACCTATTGCTCCACTTATTATAAGTGCTAGTGAAAACCTTAAAAATTTGGATTTTGGTTTAAAACTAATCAAGTAATATACCATTGCACTCACTACAATTATTGTAACAACACTTAAAAGAATTAGCTTATGCTGAAATATTCCGAATGCAGCCCCTCTATTTTCTAAATACTCAAATCTAAAAAAGTTTTTAATTACAACTATTCCTTCTTTTCCTCTTAATGTACTAGCCCAAATTTTTGTAATTCTATCCAAAGTTAGACCAATAAAAATAATAATTAACTCCATTACCCATCCCCCTTATATTTATAGCAAACTAATCAGGTAACTGATTTTTATACTCTTGATTACTAATGCACTCAATTGGTTCCACATAATCATCATCACCATCATAAAATTCATCTATATTATCCATTTTATTGAATCTCTCGACAGCTTGATAACTATCCTCAGCATCAAATTCTACATCATCACTAAAATCATTATAACCATATCCGAATGGATTTCCGAGTACATTTTCTTCAACAGGTCTATCTTTATGTGGTTTAATATCATTCAAATTTTTTTGACATTCTACACAATACTCCGCATAAGGAATAAACTCCAATCTCTCTTCACTTATTTTTTTACCACAAAGTTTACATATACCATATTTTCCATCTTCAATAGCATTAAGCGCTAAATCTATCTTTTTTAGTATAGAAACCTCATTAGATTTAAGTGCTCTACCTTTTTCAATATCAGAAATTTCTGTAGCTAAATCCCCCGGATGATTGTCATAATATGACAGCTCTGAAGCTATCTCTGAATTAGTAAATACTCCATTTTCTTTCATTTGTTTTAATAAATCATTTACCCGTTTTTTTTCATTCATCAACTTCATTCTAAAATGTTCACTTCTTTTATTATCCATAAAAACACTCCTTTCAATAAACAAATTATATATAATATTTTCTCAAAAGGAGCATTTTTTATTAATAAACATTTATAATATCAAAAAATTTATTGAAATAGCATATTGCATTTGGAAATGAAACATCAGTACATTCCCAATTATTTATGGTAATATAACCTTTATTTCTCATAGCAACTGCCATAAAAGCCATAGCTATCCTATGATCATTAAAACTTTCAAATGAAATAGTTTTATTAATTATACTATCATTTCCATGAATAATAATCGTATCATTCACTATGTTACATTCTATTCCTATGTTTCTTAAATTTTTAATTATAGATTCCACCCTATTGCTTTCTTTGTACTTTAATTCCTGTATTCCATGTATACTAGTAGTACCTCTGCTAAAAGCAGAAATAACCGCTAGTACGGGTATTTCATCTATTATACTTGGTGTGATATTTTTTTCAATTTCTATTCCATACATTTTACTGCTTACTACATAAATATCTCCTATATTTTCTCCATTCACAATTCCATTTTCCTTAATACTAATCAAGGCTCCCATTTTCTTCAAAAGAGTTATATATTTAATTCTTCCATCATTTAATAAAACATTTTTTAATGTTACTTTGCAATTTTTGCCGAGCAATGCACACGCAATAATAAATGCAGCAGATGAAACATCACCTGGTATATAAAAATCCTTGCTTATAATTTTTGATTTACTAATAGAAATGCTATTACTATTAACAAAAATATCAGCACCTAAATATTTAAAAATCCTCTCTGTATGATCCCTAGTTGATATCTTTTCAATAACAGTAGTATTATTTTTAGATAAAAAACCTGCTATAAGTATACAGGATTTCACCTGTGCTGATGCCACTGGAAGTTCATATGTAATTCCTTCTAATACAGCACATTTTTTAAAATTAATTGGAATATAACCATTATTACTTTCAATGTTTGCACCCATTTTTAATAGTGGTATTTCTATCCTCGACATTGGTCTTTTTGAAAGCGAACTATCACCAATAAGTATACACTCAGCACCTATGCCACTCAATACTCCTGATAACAATCTTATAGTTGTTCCAGAATTTTCACAATCAAGAGTCCCAATATTTTTATTAAATCTTTCATATCCAGGAGAACTAACATATAGTATTCTATTTTCTTGCCTTATTGTTACTCCCAATTTATTCACACATTTCAATGTAGTCATACAATCCCTATTAAGAGGAAAGTTTATTATTTTATATTTTCCTTTAGGTAATGCTCCTAAAATTAATGCTCTATGTGCAATAGATTTATCTCCATATAATGTAAAGCTTTCTTCTATATTTGATTTAGGTCTACTAATTTTAATATGCAAAATACTATCACCAACCCATTTTTTTTACGCTTTTAATTATTTTATGTATCGTTTCTACATCAACAGTTTGCCTAGCATCTGAAATAGCTAAATCTGGATTAATATGACTTTCTATTATCAAACCATCAGCACCCGCAGCTATTGATGCTAACGACATATTGTATACAATTTCTCTCAATCCCGTTCCATGACTTGGATCTACTATAATTGGAAGTCTAAATTTATTTTTAACAACAGCAACAGCATTAATATCTAATGTATTTCTTGTATAAGTTTCAAATGTTCTAATTCCTCTCTCACATAAAACGATTTTTTCATTTCCTTCAGACATAATATATTCAGCAGCATACATCCATTCTTTAATTGTAGCACTCATACCTCTTTTAAGAAGCACTGGAACATCCAATTTTCCTACTTCTTTAAGCAACGAATAATTATACATATTCCTAGACCCTATTTGTAACATATCAATATTAGGCAATAAAATTTCCAAATCCCTTATATCCATAATCTCTGTTACAACTGGCATATTATATTTTTCACTTATGCTTTTTAATATTTTTATACCCTCTCGTTTTAAACCTTGAAAATCATAAGGAGATGTCCTTGGCTTAAATGCTCCACCTCTCAGCATATTTACACCTATATTATTTAGCTGATATGCTAACTCATCCATTTGTTCATAACTCTCAACAGAACAAGGACCCGAAATAACAACTTTTTCATTACCACCAAATAATACATCTTTTACATTAACCTTTATATTAGGACCGCTATATTTATCAACAAGTAAATGTTTCATAAGTCATCACCTACATAATTTTTAGCATACTATTAATTATATTAAATGAATTTTTTAAAGCTATAACTTTAAATTTATCGTATTCCATGTGAGTTCCATTGATTGCATTATCGGACACAGATCTAATAACAACAAAAGGAATTTGATTGAGATAACACACATGAGCTATACTAGCCCCTTCCATTTCGCATCCTAAAGCACCAAACTCACTACTAATCCATTTTAACTTATCAACATCCGCAACAAATTGATCTCCAGAGACTATTCTTCCCTTATAGTATTTGCTATTTTTAATATCTTTGCAAACATTATTAACAACACTAACTAATCTTTCATCACATTTAAAGTCAAATGTATCAAGTCTTGGTACTTGACCTATTCTATCGCCAAAAAATGAAGTATCAATATCATGTTGTACCAAATTATCTGCAATAATAACATCTCCAGGATATATATCTTCTCTCACGCCACCAGCAATACCTACATTAATTATGCAATCAACTTTAAAATCATCTATCAATATCTGAGTACACACTGCCGCATTTACTTTACCTATTCCACTAGTAACAATAACAATACTTTTATCATATATTTTTCCAACGTTGAATTCCATTTTTGCTTTAATTATATTCTCTTCAACTTCTACTATTTTCAATAATTCTTCAACTTCTTCTTGCATAGCGCCAATAATACCTACGTTCAAATCTCATTCCTCCAGTTTAAATATATTTTATACTATTATAACAGAAAAATTCAAATTTAATAGAACAAAACACAAAAATACGACAATTTCCAACCAATATATAAATTACAGGAAGGAATTGCCGTTAGATTTCATACTTCATTTGTTAGCAAAAAATGTTTTAATAGTTTCTAAATCATCTCCATTGCCAATTTCTTTATTTATATCATTCACATTAAAATTATTGCTTATATTTATCTCTTTCATATCAACGCTTTTTTCTTTAATTTCTTCTTTAATACTTTTACCAAGCGAATAATATTCATCAAAATTCTTTTCCATTCTTTCAAATAATTCTATTTGGCTATTCATAAAATTCCTATATTTTGTTCTGAATTTATTAAATTCTCGTCTTATCCTATCAAATTCATCATTTATCTTTAAAACATCATTATTAGCTCTGTCAATAATTTTTTGAGCAGAATCGTTAGCATTTTTTATTATCAATTCTGCTTCCTTTTGAGCACTTAGCTTAACCTGCTCAGCAGAATTTTGTGCTAAAACTAATGTTTTTTGAATCGTTGACTCAATTTTCTTATAATGCTCTATTTTTTCATCCAATATATTAATCTTTTCATTAAGTATTGAATTCTCTTTATACAGTGTTTCATAATCCTCAGCAATTTGATCTAAAAATTCATCTACTTCATAAGGATTATATCCCCTTACTGTTCTCTTAAACTCCTTGTTTTCAATATCCATAGAAGTTATCCGCATAATCATCCCCCCATATTATTACCAAATCAACAATCTTTTTAAAAATGTAATAATCACAATTGCCACAAATGGAGAAAAATCTATCATCAAATTTGGAAATAAGCTTTCTTGAATTCTCCTTCCTGGTTCCAAAAAAGGTTCAGTTATCCTATGTAGTGCTATGGTATACTTATTTTCATTGCCAATCATAATCCAAGACAAAACCACCTCAATAATAATAAGTATTTCCAACAATCCAAGAGCAAAATAAATCATTCTAGCAAATATCATATTTACCTCCAATCTACTTTATAAAACTAAATACTCCCTTACTAGAAAGTTCAGTTTTTAATGAATTATCTATTTCTACATTTGATGGTGATATAATATAAATACCTTTTTCTACCTCTTGAAGCTCTCCACCTGAAATATAACATGCACCACCAATAAAATCTAAAAATCTTTGAGCTATTTTATTATCCAATGCTGTAGTATTTATAACTATAATTTTTCTTTTCTTTAAGCTCTCACAAACACTTGTAGCCTCTTCAAAATCATAAGGCTTAACAATTTCAACCTTTATAGAAGAACTAGTATGAATATTTAATATTTTTCCTTTCTTGCTATTCAATAAATCATAATCATTTTCTTCCTGTTCTTCTTTCTCATCTACAACATTTTCCTGTTCATCATAATCATCATAATTATCTTCCATACCTAAAATACCCATCATTTTATTTAAAACTTTACCTGACATTTAAGCTCCTCCTTTGTCATATATTCTTTTCCCAAAAATTCCTTGACCTATTCTTATCATATTTGCTCCTTCATCAATAGCTATTTTATAATCACCTGACATACCCATAGATAATATTTCCATATTTATATTATTGAATTCATTTTTCTTAAGTTCATCAAAAATATGTTTCATATTCCTAAAATACATACTGCAAGATTTCTCATCACCTTTAGGTATTATAGCCATTAAACCTTTTACTTTTACATTAGAACACTTTTCACATTGTTTCAATAGTTCATCTAAATCTTCAATAAGCAAACCTGTTTTATTTTTATCTCTACCTATATTTATTTGAATCAATACATTAGCAATTCTATCTTTATCAGAATATCTTTTTTCAATTTCATTCAATAATCTAACACTATCCAATGAATGAATCAAGTATACCTTACCAACAATATATTTAACTTTATTCCTTTGCAAATGTCCAATAAAATGCCATCTAATATCATTATCAAAGTGTTCATATTTATACAATAACTCCTGAACCTTATTTTCGCCGAAGTCTCTCTCACCAATAGAATAAGCTTGTTTAATTTCTTCAATACTCTTTGTCTTTGTAACACAAACAAGTTTAACATTTTTAGGAATGTCTCTTCTAATATTGCAAATATTAGTTTTTATTTCCATAACAGTCTCTCTCCTTATTATATATACCACACACTATTGAAGGTATTCTTCATTAAAAACAAAATTCCTTTAATATTAATTATTTTTTTGATTAAATTTTTAAAATTACTTTGTTTCATGCATATATTGGAATTTTGTATTTCCAGTGTAACCAGGTATTCTTATATGATCTACTTCATAAATTTCAGTTCTTATCCTTCTAAGTGCTAACTCCTTAAAATGTGTATTATTTAACAATAAATAATTTTTTAATACCCTCTTATCTCCAATTGCATTAATATAAAATGGGGGAACAATTTTGGTACCTCCTAAATTTATGTAACTGCCTCCACAATAACTATAACTGCTATAAATAATCCTTTGACCATTTATTGATATAGCTTCAGCTCCTGCATTTTTTAAATCATTAACCAACTCTACAATATCATAATCATGTATAACAGAATATATATCATAGTATTCTCCAAATGAACCCGTTGTAGCATCATTTACAATGATTTTTACACCCTCACCTTCAACTGGTTCAATACCAAATAGCAAATTATTTTTATCTAATTCCTTTTGTATTTCCTGTATAACAGAATATTTGTTTTCATCATTTGCTTTATATATATCAAGTTTTTTATATGCATTATAATATTCTTCTTTCATATGTGATATCTCATTATAAAGATTATTTCTCTTGTTATACGCTTCTGAATAATCTTCTGGACTCAAAAGCATACGATTCTTACCCCAAAAATTGATATTCATCACAATTATTATTCCTAAAAACATGGAGGCAAAAAAAATCACTTTATTGGACTTATTTATCTTCATCTGCATCAGACCACCTCTTGTTAAACTTTGCTCTTTCAAGAAGCAACCTTCTTATTATTGCAAAATTATTAAATATCCTACTACCAAACAATATTACAGCAGCAATATATATAGGTATACCTAGTACATCTCCCAAATACACCAACAATGCTGCTAGAATCGCATTACCTATAAAACCAGATATGAATATATCTGTCCTGAATGTTTTAGACAAATTAGCACTTATTGCACCAAAAATTGAATCTATACAAGCAATTATCGCAATGGAAATATATGGGGAAAATTTCATAGGAATATTTATATTTAATAGGAAACCTAATACAATACCTATTATCAAACCTATAATTGCAAAAATCATAACAACACCTCTATTATTTTTCTAATGGAACAGCATACTTAAATTCAACCAATTCATTACTCTTTGGAATAATTATTTCATCATAACTTTTCCAATCAATATCACAATTCTGATACAGAGTATTCGGAATGTTTCCTGGAAAATTTAAAGCAGCTTCCAATAAATCTTTATTACCTATAGCTTTAATTTCAACTGGTTTATTATAAGAAATTTTCTCATTTGAAATTATTATTGAGTTACTTGCTGTCCTAATACCACTTCTAGCTGTAATTCTAATACCATTTATGCTTATTGCTTCTGCACCAACAGAATAAAGTTCATTTACTATAGCAAGCAAATTTGAATCGGTAATTGGTTGACCTTCATATGCACTACCAAATATATTGCTCTTAGGTGAAATTCTTATTATAAGACCTTCACCTTTAACTTTTGTAGCACCATTAAGTATTCTCATTTTTTTTAAATCTTCCAATAGCATTTTACTTCTTTCATCCTTACTAGCAGCCGCTTGTTCATATTGTGCTATTTTGCTTTGAAGGCTATCAATCTTTTTCTTCAATTCTTCTTTTTGTTTCTGTAATTGTTCAATTTCTAAAGATATTTCTGCATTTTGTTTTTTTGTACCCGATTGCATTTTATTTATGTGCAACACTTTGATCTGATATGACAACAAAAAACCAAATATAACACATACTACAGCAACAGATATCTTTGAGAGTCTTTTATTCATAATTATGTCCCCCTAATCTGTATAGATTACTGGATTACCACTAAAACTAACATCTACATATCCTTTTTTATTAACAATATTTTCTTTAATGATAATATCAAACGCTTTATCCAATTTCTTTATTAAATCTTTATTTGTTCCTAACTTTACTTGCATAGAACCACAATAAAAATTTATATCAGCCATACTCGACAAATCAACTATAGAAATTTTAACATTACTTCTGTTGTTTTTAATAATATTAGATATTTCGTCTAACATTGCTATCTTACGTTTATCCTCACATGGTAGCACTTCTCCTAACTGTGCCTTTGAAAAGTCAAATCCATCCAATTTAATTAATCTCATATCACTAATATCACTTTTTACATTAATAATAACTCCATAATTATCTATTATAAAATATTTATTATTAAAGTATACATAAAATTTGGCTTTCCTTTCTCGAACATCAATTCTGATAACATTAGGTAACTTTCTCTTTACAACAACACTTAATATATAAGGGTTACCCTCAATACTTTTTATTGCCTCATTAACATTAATTCTAAAAATATTCATACCTTTTTTAATATGAGAACTTAATATAATATCATTGTCATTAACAACATTATTTCCAATCACATTTATTTGAGTAATATTAAACATAGATAACTTAAGGCACAACGTAATCGCTATTCCTATAAATATTGTTGTTATAAATAAATACATTCTCATTCTTTTAAAAGCAATTCTTCTATTAATCAACTTAGCTTTATTATCTATTATGTACTTAGCTTTATTATACATACTATCTGATTTCCTTCTCATATACATCACCACATTCTTTTCATAAATATATAATACCATTTACAAACACATTTTTCATCAATTAAGTAAAAAATAATAAGAACTTTATTAAAAAATAAAGTCCTCAATTATATATCATTTTTATTCCTTGTTTGCCTTGAAATATTAAGCAAAATTCCCATAGCAAACATATTGAATATTAGTGATGAACCACCGTAACTTATAAAGGGAAGAGGTACTCCTGTAACAGGCATAGAACCTGAAACAACTGCAATATTTATTACGGCCTGAATAGCAATAATAGATGTTATTCCTATAGCTAAAATCGAACCATAAACATCTTTTATTCTCAAAGACACTAGTATTCCTCTCCAAATAAAAATTATATAAAGTGTTATAATAAATATACAACCTATCAATCCTAATTCTTCACCTATAATTGAAAATATAAAATCATTATGTGGTTCTGGAATGTAATAACACTTTTGCCGCGATTGACCTAATCCAACACCAAGTATTCCTCCAGAACCCAAGGCATATAACGATTGTATTAACTGATAACCAGTATCTAGCGGATCAGCCCAAGGATTTCTAAAACTCAAAAGTCTTTTCATTCTATAAGGCTCAATTAAAGTAAAACCTATACCCGCTGCAACCATAAGCAACAAAGTAAATATAACATGTCTCCATTTAGCACCCGCAGCAAATAACATAACTAAAGTTACAAGCATAACAACAGATGCAATACTCAAATTTTTTTCTAAAAGTATCATTCCTGCAAAAACTGCTCCTATAAAAAGATTGGGAATTATACCTTTAGAAAATGAATTTATTAATTCTCCTTTATTATCTATACTTCTAGCCAAAATAAGAACTACTGTATATTTCGCAAGCTCAGATGGTTGAAGAGTTACAACTTTCAAATTAATCCACCTTCGAGCTCCATTTATAGGTTTTGAAAATAAAACTATTACCAAAAGTACAAAAGTAATAATCATCAGTAAGTTAGTATATTTTCTATATTTATGATAGTCTACTCTTATTGCAATTATCATAGCAATAGTACCCAATAATGTCCACATTAATTGTTTTTTTAAAAAATACATACTGTCATTATAATTTGGATTGAAAAATGCAGAATAAGAACTAGCACTATATACCATAACAACTCCTACTGAAACTAACAACATAACTATTGCAAATAAAGTAAAATCTATCTGTCCCATTTTTACTCTGGGTCTTTTCATTTTATACCGTTGTCAAAACCTTATAAAACTCTATAAAGCTGGTTTAATTTCCTGTTCAACGTACTCCATTTTGCCGTAGCTACTTTGGTTTGTATAGCACTCAGAGGGCTTCACTTCGAATACAACGAATTCTACACCTTTAGTCTAACTGTTTATGTAGTTATGCTGAATATCTGCTTAGATTAATTGAAGCGTTTAAATCTCTATCAATTACTGCTCCACATTCATTGCAGATATAAGTTCTTTCTGATAGTGATAACTTTTCTTTTTTATGTCCA
>Ga0114934_10000582_pt1 | contig 23212 bp, 24 predicted proteins | sample 4SBtaG_2_FD_99695 | JGI IMG/M metagenome (GOLD analysis project Ga0114934, IMG submission 99695) | Deep subsurface microbial communities from Kolumbo volcano to uncover new lineages of life (NeLLi) - 4SBTROV10_white metaG | ecosystem: Environmental > Aquatic > Marine > Volcanic ...
AGAGGGTTAAGCGGAAGGCCCTGCTTCTTGGAGACGGGGCGGTTGGAAAGACATCGCTGGTCAGAAAGTATGTAATGGACAGATTCGATGATAAATACATCACGACCATCGGCACAAAGGTTACAAAGAAGGCCCTTGAGTTCCGGCATAAGGATGGGATTGTAGAGCTGACCATGATGCTCTGGGACATCCTCGGCCAGAAGGGATACACAGGGATACAGCGCTCGTCGTACAGGGGTGCGGAGGGCATAATATTCGTATGCGATGCCACCCGGCCGGAAACCCTTAAAAGCCTTGAAGAGTACTGGATTCCCGAGGCCGCGTCGGTGGTTGATGGTGTGCCGTTCGTTTTTGCGGTAAACAAGTCCGACCTTCCCGATGGGCGGATATCGGAGGGAGAAATAAAGGCTGTTGCGGAGAGGCATTCTGCTCCCTACTTCTTTACAAGCGCAAAAACCGGCATGAATGTTGAAGAGATGTTTAAGGAGCTTGGCAGGGGGATGCTTGAGGGTGGTGCCGCCCGCCCTGCTGATTCAGAGAGGCTGGTGAGAGGTGCGCAACGGCCAGAAAATTCAGAGGGCTGGCTCGTGAGGGTTACAGATTCCATCATTCAGGATTTCTGTACGAATTACGGCGATTACAACCTCGGGATGTCAATTGTGCGGAAAAAGGCGGAAGAGGCGGGGCTGGATGTGAAGGCACCCACAGAGAAAGCCCTCAGAAGGCTTGTCCTTCTCCTCTACGACGCTGAGGCCGATGTGAAGGGAGAGGCTGTGGCGAGGAAGAACCGGACACGCAGGAAACTTATGATTCAAAGGCTGGAATAGGCATGTCCAGGGGATTTTTTCGTGTGAAAGTCTTCTATGGGGGCATGGAGTCCAGCAACATATTTTATGTGCAGAACTGGGGGCATGCCTTTTTGTTAGATGCAGGCATGGTTGAAACAGCAGAGGCTGCAATGGAGGCGATACGAAGCAGCGCTCTTTCCGAGCCAGAGGCCATTATATTAACGCACAGTCACATTGACCATGTAGCAGGCATCGCTGCAATAAGAAGAGAGATCGGAGAGATACCTGTATTCGCCAGCCCGCTCGCAGCAATGGCTCTGAACGAGAGAGATAGAATAACCACAGGAGCGGCTCTGTTAGGCGTCCCTCTTCCGGAGATGACTGTCGGGGAACTACCAGTATGCCTGTGCGATTCAGATTCCTCAGATTGTCGGACTCCTCTTCCTTTTCTGGATGGCATTGAGGTATTCAGCACACCTGGCCACACAGAGGGGAGCATTGTCCTCTTTCACAGGGAGAGCGGGTCTCTGTTTTCAGGAGACACGGTCTTTGCAAATGGCGGCGTCGGGCGATGGGACCTCCCAACCGGGAACTTCTATGAGCTGATAAAAAGCCTAGAATTCCTCAGAAGACTGGATGTTGAGGCCATGTATCCAGGGCATGGTGCTGTTGTGGAGGGCGGTGGAAAATTTCATATAGAAGAGTCTTATAGAGCGCTTGAGGCCTATACATGAAGGTGATTGACGCAAAGGGAAGAACCTCTCTTACAGATGAGGAGCTTAAGGAGATTACGACGGTTTTGAGCGAGGGGGGCCTGATTGTCTACCCCACAGAGACCCTTTACGGCCTTGGAGGGGACGCCACGAGCGAGACAGCAGCCTTCAGAACCTACAGCGCCAAGAAGCGGCCATATGACCTTTCTCTGTCGGTTGCCGTGAGCGATATAAGTATGCTGAAGGCGATTGCTAGAGTGGATAAACTATCTGAGAGGCTCATTGAGAGTTTTACTCCAGGTCCACTTTCTCTGTTACTACCGAAAAAATCATCTCTTCCAGATGTTATTGCATCATCCGACAGGTGTGTCGCCTTTCGCGTACCCGATCATCCCATAATTACCCAGATACTCTCTGCCTTCGGGCCTGTAATTGCCACATCGGCAAATCTTCATGGGGGCGAGCAGCCAATCAATATAGATATAGCGATGAAGCAGCTGGACGATTTTGTTGATATCTACATCGACGGCGGCCCTGTCTCTATCGGAAAGCCCTCTACAATTGTGGAAATCTCTCAGGGAAACCTTAATGTGGTGCGATATGGTGCCGTTCCTGTTGAAAAGATTGTGGAGGTTGTGAATGGTCTCTCAGAAAGCGAGGTCTCTTAGGGCTGCTGGAGAGATAGCAGGAAAGGCCCGCGATTATGGCGCATCCCTCGTTAAGGAAGGTGTAAAGCTTCTTGATGTCGCTGAGAAGGTTGAGGATTTTATTCTGAAGTCGGGTGCAGATCTGGCATTCCCGGTAAATCTTTCCATAAACCATCAGGCCGCTCACTACACTCCCACACACGATGATACAAGGACCTTCAAAAAAGGCGATGTTGTAAAGGTAGATGTTGGGGCCCATATTGATGGATACATTGGGGATACCGCAGTTACGGTCGAGGTCGGAACAGAACACCAGAGTCGGCTTATAGAGGCCAGTTCAGAGGCTCTGGAGGCAGCAATATCGTTGATAAAGCCCGGAATGCTGACAGGGGAGGTCGGTCAGACTGTTTCAACGGTCATATCCTCGCTTGGCTTTCGGCCAGTTCGAAATCTTACTGGCCATCAACTGGAGCAGTATGTCCTGCATGCTGGCATCAGCATCCCGAATGTGAACGATGGAAGTCGTTCTGTTCTGAGGGAAGGAATGGCTATCGCAGTGGAGCCCTTTGCCAGCGCCGGGTCAGGGCTTGTTGATGGCAGAACTTCAGGCAATATCTTCCATGCAGTGCGAATACGATACATCGACGACACGGTCATAGACGCACTGGTAAAAGCGGTAGAGGAGAGGAGAGGCCTTCCTTTTTCGGAGAGATATCTCTATAAAAACGACCCGGATCCAGAGAACTTCTCGCTCCATCTCAGAAAGCTTCATAGAATAGGCGTTATTCGTCCTTATCCGATACTCTCTGATACAAAGGGCGGGCTCATATCCCAGAAGGAGCATTCACTTCTGATAACTGCAGATGGCTGTGAGGTGCTCACACAAACATAATTCTGGATACTGCCAGATATTGATTTTAGAAATAAAATAAAATAAAAGAAAAATGAGAAGAAGGTTTTATTTTGCGGCGGTAATTCTCACACTGTCTATAAGGGCATGAGGTGCGAATACTGCCGTTGTTTCGCCCCACCAGTCCACAGGTACAACCTCGTTTCCGAGTTCCCGTATGTTCTTCATGAGGTTAAGGATGTTTTCTGTTATCCGTATCCCCTTCCATGCCTCCACAATCCTGCCGTTCTCGATGTAGAAGATTCCGTCCCTCGGTATGGTGGAGTAATCTCCAGCCCGGTGGTCCTGATAGCGGGTGTACCAGGTGTTTGCAATGTACAGGCCTTTATCAATCCCTGTCAGCATATCCTCCCAGTGGGATTTTCCAGGCTTCACGGACATCTGCCAGTAGAGCGGGTTTATACCGGCCATGCTCCCTGCATCCGCTCCGTTTCCGGTAGTTTCTGTCCCCATTTTCTTTGCTGTTGAGTTGCTGTGCAGGTATGTTTTGAGCACACCTCTCTCGATGGCCAGTGTTTTTCCGGTCGCCGCGCCCTCGTCGTCAAATCCCCTCATCCCTTTTCCAGGGAGTTCGGGGTCGTCCCAGATCGTCAGGATGTCAGAAGCAACCTGCTCATTCAAGCGGTCTACGAAGAAGCTGGAGCCCATGTCGACAGAAAAGGCCGATAGAGAGCCCCCAATCTCACTGACCGCAGAGCCGAAGCAGAGAGGTTCGAAGAGGATGGTGTATCTCCCTTCTTTCCCCTCCTTAACCCTGCGGTTCATGGATGCAAGCCTTCCTGCGCGGTCGCCCACATAGGCCGGTCCGAATTTATTCAGCTGTTCCTCAGTGGCAGCGTGCGTGCTTGCCTGTCCCGGCGCTCCTTCATCGTTGAAGGCCCTTACAGTGCTTATGATATACGCTCTGGATTCCTCCAGGGAGTTGTAGTTTGTTTCAAGAGCGACCTTTTTTCTTGACAGTTGTATCTCACCGGAGACACGCTTTACTCCATGTGCAAGTGCGGCATCGATGGCTATTCCGGGAAGTTCAGATATGTCTGTGTTCTCTACATCCGTAGTGATTCTCTTTGGAACGGTCTTTCTGTCGTAGAGTCCGCGGAAATCTGGGTTCTCTGGCAGTTTTTTTGCGAAGCTGATCGCCCTTTCTATGGTGCCCCCCATCTCCTCTTCATTCCTTATCTCCACTCCTGTAGTTCTGCCATTAACAGCGATGAATACTGCAAGGGACTCATCCAGCCACCTGTTGCTTATGTCCACACTGTTGTTGGAGAATCGTATCTGAACATCGTCCTTCTCAACCCGCTTCGCCGCCGCCTCATCTGCTCCGAGTTCCAGCGCCAGTTTCAGTGCTTTTTCCGCATCCATGTTACCACCTCATCCTCACATCTCTGAGCCTCATGTGCGGCCCCCCTGTCCATACGGGTACGCCCTGCTCGGGGTCGCTCTTCCCACAGGTTGCTCCCACGAATTCTATATCCTTTCCAATGGCATCCACGGCCCCCCAGAATGTAGGTGTGGTGAGTTCTATTACTGGCCTTCTGACCGGCCCCTTTATCTCTCCGTTCTCTATGAGATATGCTTCTCTGCCCACATACTTCTGGTTGTATCGAACATCGTCTATGTTCCACTCCGTGAAGGATTTCATGTATATGCCATACTTCACATCCTCCAGCATCTCATCAAGTGAGTATTCGCCCGGTTCAACGAATGTGGTGCTCATCCTGACGATGGGCTCTCTGTCCCAGTTGCTGGCTCTCGCTGCTCCGTTGCTCTGTGTCCCGGTAATGGCTGCGGTCTCCCGATTCTGGAGGAATTCGTTTATCAGACCGTTTTTGTAGAGGTAGCGTCGTCTGGCCGGAACCCCCTCGTCGTCGTATTTGTAGTATCCGAAGCTGTTGGGAACTGTGGGATCATCGACCACATTTACTATGTCGCTGCCGATTCTCTGGCCGACCATGTCTGGTTTGACGAACGACTCTCCGGCAAGGTACCCCTCTCTCCCCAGAATGCGATCCGCCTCTGTGGGATGGCCGCAGGATTCGTGCGATGCTATTCCGGTAACCTCCGGCCCGACAACGAGGTCCATCTTTCCGTCCTTCAGCATCTTTCCCTCGTTTATTGAACGGAAGAGTATAGAGGCCATGCCTTTCGTCCTTTCCAGCGGCCTCCATTCGTCCCAGCGGTCGTATCCGCCAGACCATGCCAGCTGACTGTATGCCTGTTCATTCCCCTTTTCGCTGGCAACCACAATGAAGTAGAAGTACTCTATCTGTGGAAGGAGCGATGAAATCTCCGTTCCTTCGGATGTCAGAATATGCTTCTCGGTGAGACTGTCTCTGAGCACCTGCATCCGCACTGCAACAGGGATTCCAGAGGAAACGAGCGCCTGCTCTATTTCCTTCAGCTTCTCCACCTTTTCTCCGTTGTCCACATCCTCTATCTTTCTCTTCTGCTCGACGGTCCAGTAGTCTTTGTATGCCTTCTCTTCTGAAAGCTTTATGCTGGAGCTGGAAGAGGCTTTTCTGGCCAGTTCGATGCTTGAATCCACCGCTTTGCGAAGAGATGCCCCGTCGGTTCTGTTTGTATAGGCTGCGCCCATTCCTCCGTTAACAATGGCACGGATGGCCACTCCCCGCTCTTCTCCTTCAGTCGAAGCTGTCAGGGTGCCGTTTTTCATAAAATTCACGCTGTATTTGCTGCTCTCAGCCCTGACCTCAAAGTAGTCCGCCATCGACTGCCCCATGGCCAGAACCTTTTCTGCAATAGGTTTCATATCTTATCACCACAACTGCATGGCGGTGCAAGTATATTTAACTTTCGGTCGTGTATTTTATAATCCTCTCTGAATGGTCAATGCAGACGAAGAAAACTTTAATAACCCCCTGCCCATCCCCCTTTCCACGGGCTGGTAGATCAGACCGGAAGATCGCCTCCTTGGCATGGAGGAGGCCGCGAGTTCAAATCTCGCCCAGTCCACCAGTTTTGTCTATGGGCACACTTTTTGTGGTGATTGTATTTTTAGCAGCTGTCCTTTTCTCTTTTATTTTCCTCTTTTTGATTATGTTTTTAGCAGCCATTTCCATAACGGGATGAATTCTTTCCTTCTATGCTTTCTTCATCTCAGGACGGGAGCTTTTCCTGTGCCCAAAGTACTTGCTTGAGAAGCCGGATCTTGGAGGTTATGGCGGTCATAAAAGATATGCATCAGAGTCTGAAGCATATAGAGGGCCTTATACAAAGAACATCTTGCCATAGCTAATAAGCCACTCTCTCATTCAGAGTTGCAGTAGAAATCTTCTGAACAAAAAGTTAAATAGAATACCATTGATGCAGTTCTATGGATGCAGATTTTGTGGAAGGAAACCTGGTGAACCTTCTGACCGATGAGGTTTATCCAGCAAGAGTGGAGATGGAGCACGGGATTATAACCGATATTGTCCGCCTCGACCGCCGTTTTTCGAGGTACATAGTTCCCGGCTACATTGATGCACACATTCACATAGAGAGCTCAATGCTCATACCTTCAAGGTTTGCGGAGGCCGTCATCCCGCACGGCACAACTGCTGTTGTTACTGACCCACACGAGATTGCCAATGTTCTTGGGCTTGAGGGCATAGACTTCATGACCTCATGCAAAACTCCTCTGAATATATTCTTCACCGCTCCATCGTGTGTTCCCGCCACCCCTTTTGAAACAGCAGGCGCCTCCCTTGGTCCGGCAGAAATCAGAAAACTTCTCAAAAGGAAGGAGTTTGTTGCCCTTGGAGAGATGATGAACTTTCCGGGTGTGATAGCCCGCCACAGTGATGTGATGAAGAAGATAGCTATAGCAAAGGAGCTCGGTATGCCGGTGGACGGACACGCACCTCTTATCAGCGGAAGAGAGCTTTCGAAGTACATATCTGCCGGAATCTCCACAGACCATGAATGCTCTCGCTTAGAGGAAGCAGAGGAGAAGATGAGAAAGGGGATGATAATCCAGATTCGCGAGGGCTCAGCATCAAAGAACATGGAGGTCATCATAGATGTTGCAAAGAAAGGGGATGTCATGCTTGTTTCCGATGACAAACACCCCTATGACCTGAGACGTGGGCATGTGGATCAGATGCTTAAAAAAGCGGTATCTCTCGGCATGGACCCGCTGAAGGCTTTGAAGGCGGTCAGCCTCATTCCTGCAAGACACTACCGACTCAATACTGGCATAATTGCTCCGGGCTATCAGGCCGACCTTCTCGTACTGAAAAGCCTTAAAAAGTTCACTCCCGATGAGGTCTACATAAAGGGTCGCATGGTGGCCAAGCGTGGAAGCCCCCTCTTTTCGGTGGAGGTCGAGAAGGGCATCGAGGTGATGAATCTTCCAGAACTCGCGGAGAGGGATATTCTTATTCCACATGCTGGAGACGAGGCGCGGGTGCGGGTAATCGCTGCGAAAGACGGTGAACTTCTGACTGGGGAGGAGGAGGCCACTCTTGAGGTCAGAAACGGCTTCATAGAAGCGGATCTGGAGAGGGATATTCTGCACATAGTGGTGGTGGACCGCTATGGAAAGGGAAACATAGGTCGGGGATTCATAAAGGGCTTCGGCCTCCAGAAGGGGGCAATAGCGACCAGCGTGGTGCATGATTCACACAATGTTATCTGTGTTGGAACCGACGCCCGTTCCATGATAGCCGCAATAAACACCGTAAAAAGCATGAAAGGGGGTCTTGTTGCCTTTGATGGACGGAAAACCGCATCACTTGCGCTCCCTGTCGCCGGGCTGATGACGGATGCGCCGCTTGAGGAGGTGGAGCCCGCCGAAAGGGCGGTCTATGCGATGGCCCACCGCATGGGCTCGAAGCTGAACTCCCCGTTCATGACGCTCTCATTTATGGCACTTCTCGTGATACCGGAACTGAAACTGAGTGATAGGGGCCTCTTCCGAACGAGCAGTTTCTCTTTTGTTCCCGTGGAGGTGGAATGATGGCTCTTCTGGAGGATTCCCTGAAAAGCGCACCAGTTGTGAAGAGAGGCGAGTACAGTTATGTTATCCACCCGATTACAGACGGTGTGCCGGCAATAGACCCTGCGCTTCTGGAGGAGGTCAGGGACCGGATGCTGGCCGTTGGAAACTTTGATTGCGACAGGATAATCACTCTGGAGGCTATGGGCATACCGATTGCAGCAGCCATTTCCATTAAAACCGGCATTCCATTCACAATCATACGGAAGAGGTCCTATGGCCTTGCAGGAGAACGAACAGTCGAGCAGCACACTGGTTATTCATCGTCAAAACTCTACATAAATGGTGTGGAGAAGGGAATGAAACTGACACTTGTTGATGATGTTCTGAGCACTGGTGGAACCCTCATTGAGACCGTCAGGGCTCTTAGAAATATGGGTGCGGAAATTACGGACATAATCATTGCGGTGGAGAAGAGCGGGCCGGAAAGGTTCGCAGAGATTGAAGAGGAGATTGGAATGGATGTCAAGGTGCTGGCCAAAATCTCCGTTGATGATGGGGAAGTGAGGATTAATTAAGTAAGGGTTGTTTGAAGGGCTATAAAAGAGAGTGAAAAGGGTTTTTCAGAAGGTCGGTGGCCCCTGATTGTTCTGTTCCTGTGGAGGATAGTACTCTGGCTGTGGTGCATAGTTCTGCGTTTGCTGGTACGGTTGTTGCTGCTGATATTGCGGGTTATACTGGTTCTGGACAGGCTGTTGTGAGGCATTCTCTTTCTTCACAACCCCTGCAAGAAGAATTATTACACCAATTACGGCCACGATTATGCCGGGCATTTCATATATTACAGGTGATGCAGTCATATTCACCTCCCAGAACTTTGTAGATGATACGCCTAGAGCATCCAGAGGGTTTTTAAGCTCCAGCTTTGCAACGACATTATCTCCGACATTGCCAATATCTCCGGAAGAGGTAATTATCAGATCGCCATCATTATCCATGTCCCCATCGCCATTCAGTTCATATCTATACACATCCGTTCCAAGAATGCTCCCGTGCTTCTCGTCTGTAATCCTTCCATAGACCATCACAGTGTCTCCTGTTGAATACTTGTCGGTGTTTGCCGCAACGGACTGTGGGCTTTTGGTAAAAAGGTATGGGCCGCTTGCTGCGAGAACTATCCCGATTATCAGGATAACCAGGCCGATTATAACGATATTCTTTTTCATAGAGCTATAATTAAAAGGTGGTATTTAAAGCTTTTTCTGAATCCCTTTTCAGCAGACTGGTACATTCATTTTTCTTCTATTTCTATCGTTCGTCCTATGGCGGAACAGCACCGTATTTTACATTCTGTGCACAACCGACAAATCTTTATATACATTTCCAATAGTGCTGAGCCCCAATATCTGGTGATTATATGGATAAAAAATTCGTTTATATGTTTGAGGAAGGAAGGGCCGAGATGAAGGCTCTTCTGGGCGGCAAGGGTGCCAACCTTGCGGAGATGACCCAGATAGGTCTCCTTGTCCCTCCGGGATTTACGATAACCACAGAGGTATGCAGGTATTACACCGAGCACGGGGAATTTCCATCTGGCCTTATGGATGATGTTCGGGCGGCGCTTGCAAAGGTGGAGGAAAAGATGAGGAAGCAGTTTGGAGATGCCAAAAACCCCCTGCTCGTTTCCGTAAGGTCCGGTGCACCGATTTCCATGCCAGGGATGATGGACACCGTGCTCAACCTTGGCCTGAACGATACGACTGTGGAAGGTCTTGCGGCCATCACCGGTAACCGCAGATTTGCTATTGACTCATACAGGCGTTTTCTCCAGATGTTTGGCAATGTTGTGGAGGGCATCGACCACTCTGTCTTTGAGAAGGCACTGGAAGATGTGAAGCGGTCCAGGGGAGTGAAGTTCGACACAGAGCTGGATACGGAGGCGCTCGAGGAGGTTGTCAGAAGATTCAAGGCGATTCTTGAAAAGGAAGGGAAGCTCGTCATGGACCCGCATGAGCAGCTGGAAATGGCCATTCGCGCGGTTTTTGAGTCGTGGAACAACCCCCGTGCAAAGGTTTACAGGGAGATAAATAACATTTCTGATGATATAGGAACTGCAGTGAATGTGCAGTCCATGGTATTCGGAAATACTGGGGATGATTCCGGAACGGGCGTTGCTTTCACCAGAAACCCGTCCACCGGTGCGAAGGAGATATACGGCGAATTCCTCGTCAATGCACAGGGAGAGGATGTTGTTGCTGGCATAAGAACCCCGCTCCCCCTTTCTGAGATGAAGGGGATAATGCCGGAGATATTCACCCAGCTGCAGTATGTTTTCAATGTGCTGGAACGAAGGTACAGGGATATGCAGGATATTGAGTTTACAATAGAGCACGGGACGCTCTACCTTCTTCAGACAAGGACCGGAAAGAGAACTCCGCAGGCTGCGCTCAGGATAGCGGTCGATATGGCCAAGGAGAACATAATCACCGAGAAGGAGGCCATAATGAGGGTTACTCCTGAGATACTGGAGGCACTGCTTCACAAGAGAATCGACCCGAACGCAGAATACACACCGCTCACAAAAGGGCTTAATGCATCCCCAGGAGCCGCTTCTGGAAAGGTTGTCTTTGATACAGACCTCGCTGCGGAGATAGGAGATAGGGAAGATGTTATACTCGTTCGGCCGGAGACCACTCCTGACGATATTCATGGTCTCGCAAAGTCCAGAGGTGTCCTGACGGTCAGGGGGGGAATGACCTCACACGCTGCAGTTGTGGCAAGGGGCATGGGGAAGCCCTGTGTTTCCGGCTGTGAGGATATACACATTGAAGGGGACCATTTCACAGTCAACGGAGTTGTTGTTAAGGAAGGGGATGTTATCACCATAGATGGCGGAACGGGAGAGGTCATAGTCGGAGAGGTTCCGATGATCGAACCGGAGATGTCCGATGAGTTCTCCGAGATTCTGGAGTGGAGCGATGAGGTGAGCGGCATCGGCGTAAGGGCGAATGCGGACACCCCCGAGGATGCGAGGAAGGCTGTGGAGTTTGGTGCGCAGGGGATTGGTCTCTGCAGGACGGAACACATGTTCATGGCTCAGGACAGGCTGCCGATTGTTCAGGAGATGATAATGGCAACAACAAAGGAGGAGAGACAGGCCGCTCTTGAAAAAATACTCCCGATGCAGAAGGAGGATTTTATAGGCATCTTCAGGGAGATGAAGGGGAGGCCAGTTACGATACGCCTCCTCGACCCTCCGCTTCACGAGTTTCTTCCGGACAGGGAGCAGCTGATGATAGATGTTGCTGTGGGAAGAGAAAAGGGAGAGGATGTTTCCTCAAAGGAGAGGATGTTGAGGGTTGTTGAATCCCTGTCGGAATTGAACCCGATGCTGGGTTTCAGAGGCTGTCGGCTTGGAATCATCTATCCTGAGATATACGAGATGCAGGTGAGGGCGATCATTGAGGCAGCACTCCATGTGAGGGAGACAGATGGGCTTGAGATTCGACCGGAGATAATGATACCGCTTGTGGGGCATATAAACGAACTGCGCACGCTCAAAAAGAGGCTGGAAGCTGTTATTTCAGACATCCTGAAGGAGCACGGTGCCGAGATGTCCTACCTTTTCGGGACGATGATCGAGATTCCCAGAGCGGCATTGACTGCAGACGAAATTGCGACGGAAGCGGAGTTTTTCTCCTTTGGAACCAACGACCTGACGCAGACAACATTCGGGTTCAGTCGGGATGATGCAGAGGGGAAGTTTCTGCAGCACTATGTTGAGAAGGGCATACTGGAGCAGGATCCATTTCAGGTGCTGGATCAGCAGGGTGTCGGTGAGCTTATGAAGATGGCCATCGAAAAGGGAAAAAAGGTAAGAAAGGACATAAAGCTCGGTATCTGCGGTGAGCATGGGGGAGAGCCGAAAACGATCGACTTCTGCTACAGGATTGGCCTCAGCTATGTCAGTTGCTCTCCCTTCAGAGTGCCTATTGCGAGACTGGCCGCGGCTCACGCCACCATTAGGAATGAGTCCGCATAGTCACAGCAACAAAACCCTTTAATATTCTCATCTCTTTCAGTTTTGAGGTCATGGCATGAATGAACATATAGAGCAGATTCCCGCAATATCGGTTTTTAACGGCTCGCCTGTTGAACCGGGCGCGGATGGCTACAGGAAGGTAGAAAAAGACCTCTTTGATATTGTTGAGCATCTGCGGAGCCAGTATAAGCGCATCTACATGATAGACCTGAATGGCATACATCAGAACAGCCCCCAGACCGACCTTATTCAGGAACTTTCCAGCGACACAGAGGTATGGGTGGATGCGGGCCCCCGTATCATGGAGGACCTTATGGACATCATAACATCCGGTGCCACAAAGGCGGTCATGGGCACAAAAACCCTCCTGTCTATGAAAGAATTTCAGAAATCTCTGGAGATTACCGAGAATGTTATCTTTTCTGTAGATCTCATCAACGATAGCATAGCATCTCTTTCAAAGGAGATTGGGCTTATGAGCATTCCGGAGGTTCTGGAGTGGGTGGAGAAGGCCCCGATACTTCAGATCTACTGGATGAACAGAGGAACTGCAGGAAATAGTTTAAATACTGCTCCCTTTTTTGAGATACTGCGAGATATCAGACATCCTGCACTCTATGCGGCCAACCTGCGCCGTGAGGATCTCGAACACCTGCCAGAAGGAGTTGCTGGGGCGGTATTTCGCTATACAGTATCTTCACTGGAAGAATGGTAAGGAGTCATGAAATGGCAAGCAAGGAACGGGAAGTGGCGGCAAAGGTCATAAAGTTCGTCTATGAGAAGAGCGGGAGCGATTCCATAGAGAGAAATGATTTCATTCAGTCAATAAGCACTGATCAGAAGTGGCTCTCTCCAGAGGATGCGAAAAAGTTTCTGGATAACTCAATACGCCGCGGTCTCATTTATGAATCCAGGGATGGCCTTCTCAGTCCATCTGAAGAGGTTATGGTCGCAACCCTTCCAGCGCTTGCATTCACTCCAGATGAGGAGTCTATGAAGGAATGGGCAAAAAAGCTCGAATCGTTCGATTTAGCCCTTTCCGCGGTCATGGAACAGACCAATATGGCAAAAAAGGATATAATAGCTGAAGCCAACAGTATAAAAGATAAGCTCAATGTGGATGTCAGGGTGGCGATTCTGATAGTCGGCCTGAGGAACGGTATGGATGTTTCGGCCCTTGCTGATGAGGTTGAGCAGGACCTTGTAGAGAGGCGGATTAATGAAGAAGAGAAGCCTTGAGATTGCGCTTTCATCGGTGGAACCACCTGAAAATCCAAAAGCCATTCTGGAGCAGTATGCAACTCCTGCCAGCATTGTGGCGGACATCCTCTATTTTGCAGTATCCATGGGGGATATTGCCGATAGATGCGTTGCAGACCTGGGATGTGGTTCAGGGATTTTTTCCATAGGTTCAGCTCTTCTCGGTGCTCGTTGTGTAATCGGGGTGGATGTGGATGAGAATTCTCTCAAAAAGGCGCTGAAAAATGCTGGGCGTTTTTCTGAACTTTCCGTTTATCTGGAGGAGAAGAGGCTGCAATTTATGGAGATAGATGTTGTGGATTTTGATATGCGGGTGGACACTGTCGTTATGAATCCTCCATTCGGCTCGCAGACAAGGGGTGCGGACCGTCCGTTTCTGGAGGCGGCCATAAGAAATGCAGATACGGTATATTCTCTGCACAATTCCTCTACAAAGTCGTTTGTTATGAAGAAGGTAGAAGAGATGGGCGCCAGAGTAACGGCAATGAAAAACTATAAATTCCCCATACCATTCATGTTCAGGTTTCACAGGAAGGAGAAGACAGAGATTGATGCTACAATGTTTCGAATAGAACGATAAACAAAGGAGAAGATAATTATGGACAGAGCAGAGGATAAACGGTTTGTAATGCCAGGGGACGAAATCGCCTATCTTGAGGAGTATGTGCCGGGTGAAGGCGCATATGAGGAGGATGGGATATTATATTCCGAGTATGCAGGCTTTCTGACACTGGACCCGATTGAGAAGGTTGCCAGCGTGAAGCCAGTAAAAGACTCAGGGCTCCTTCGGAGAGGCGATATAGTATATGGGATTATTCAGGGCATAAGACCAATGATGGCTATTGTGGATGTAGTAGAGGTTGAGGGGAAAGCACGGAAAATCGCTGGAAGCACAAATGGAACCCTTCATATATCGAAGATGTCCAGCAGATATGTATCGGATGTGGAGAGGGTATTCAGGCTCGGAGACACGATAAGGGCGAAGGTAATCTCTACTTCTCCCTCTCTTCAGCTCTCAACTGCACGCCCGGACCTCGGTGTTGTACTCGCACTCTGCCCCAGGTGTAGAAAGGTGATGATAAAGAAGGGAAGGGGCCTGTACTGTGAAGAGTGTGAATTAACAGAAAACAGGCAGGTTTCCACACGATATGGCCAGTATGTCCCTGCAGGAAGAGAGAATGGGGGGCAGAACAATGGATAAAGAGACAGAAAAACTGGAAAAAGAGGTGGAGGCGCTCAGGCTCGAGGTAAACGATATGAAACGCCTTATCGGTGCCCTGCTCTCTATTATAATGGAGGATGATGGGGAGGAGATTGATGATATTGACATGGTTGCACCCACATCATTCACCGCTCTCAAGGACTTCAGAATGCTGAATTGAGGTGTCAGGATGAGAAGGAATCTGAGGTTTTTCTCGGCCGTTCTTTTTGGTCTTATTATGCTCTCTGTCCTGTTTGTCAGCATCTCTGGTGCCTCCGCTCCTCCGCAGATAAATATAGATGCTACAACACTACCCACATTTGGGGACGTTGGTCAGAGTTTTCCTATCAGTGTTCCTATCAGTGATGATACCGGCGTTTCAAGGGCTGAGGTGGTTTATACTCCAGCCGGGTCCTCGGAGTCCATATCTCTCAACATGAATCTGTCTGATGGTGATGCAAAAAACGGCATCTGGTCGGCGACAATCCCTGCTCAGAGCAGAGGCGGAGTACTCGAGTTCCACATATCTGCTTATGATAATGAAGGTCTCAGCAGCCGATATCCAGTTGACGATGAGCAGGAGATATTTATCGGCGCAACCGGAACCGTGCCTGAGGTGCTCTATACCTATCCAAAAAATAAGGATATTGTGGACCCCGCAACTTTTGAATCGATAAAGATTGGATTTAATACGGAGATGAATCGGTCATCTGTGGAGGAGGCGGTCAGCATCTCTCCCTCTCTGGCCACAGAGAAGTTCATCTGGTCGGATAATGGAACTGAGGTAATCATCCCCCTGTCTTCCGCTCTGACACCAGGCACAAACTATACAGTAACCATCTCATCCTCAGCAAAATCACATGAAGGAACCCCTATGAATGCTTCCTATAGCTTCAGATTCTATTCTCTGGAGGATTTTTCCGGTCATGCTGGCTGGGATCCGATGGTTGTGAGTATGGCCAGTATAGTGGTGCTTCTGCTTATTGCACTTCTTCTTTTCAGGGGGCTTACGAAGAGAAATAGCGGCGAAAAAAGAGATGAAGATAAGGCGCGGCAGGAAAAGAGAAAGGAAGAGGACTGAATGTCACGATACATAAAACAGGAGAAGCTGGAGCAGATCGGCCCGGAAGGCCAGGGATTGCTTGCTGATGCTTGGGTACTTATTGTTGGTGCTGGGGCTCTCGGTTCCAGTGCTGCCGATGCCCTTGTTAGAGCTGGTGTAGGCCATATTACCATACTGGATCCGGATCGCGTGGAGCTCGGGAATCTCCATCGTACCGCATTGTTTGATGAAGAGGATATAGGCCAGTATAAAGCTGAAGTTCTCAGAAAAAAGCTCTCTTCTGTCAACAGCGAGGCGGATGTGGAATCTCTGGTACAGAAGGCGGATTCTTCAACTCTGGAGCCCTTTTCTGATGTGGATATTGTCGTGGATGGCACGGACAACTTTGAGAGCCGATATCTGATAAACGATTTCTGCATAAAGCACGCAATTCCATGGGTATATGCCGGTGTTCTGGCTACAGGCGGCGTATTCATGCTCATACGGCCAGAAGGCCCATGTCTGCGCTGCCTCATCCCCGAGCTTCCGGCGAAAGGGGCATATCCTGTCTGCGAGGATACAGGGGTTTTTGGCCCGCTGCCGCAGATTATTGGCAGGCTGGCGGCTTCAGAGGCGATAAGGTATATTGTGGGCTCAAGAGATGTAAGCGAAGGGAAATCAGTACTCCATCTTATGGAAACATGGCCACCATCTATGGATGAGGTTGTTGTGCAGAAACGACATGACTGCCCGGCCTGCTCGCTCCATCGCTTTGATTTTCTGGAGGTGCGATGATGTCTGAAAAAAGATACAGAGCGGTGGCCCTCCTGTCTGACGGTATTGATTCTCCCGTTGCTGTTTATCTCATGCTAAGAAAGGGAGTGGATGTTGTTGCGCTCCACATGGACAACGGTCCACAGGCGAAAAATGCTATAGATAAGGTAAAACTGCTGTTGCAGCGTCTTGAGGAGTTTACCGGTGTGGAGATTCCTCTGTTCATCGCCCCCCACTATCCTAATCACAGGATGTTTGTCTCCAGATGCACTCAATCATATCACTGTATCCTCTGTAAAAGAATGATGCTGCGGGCTGCAGAGGTCCTTGCAGAAAGGATAGGTGCGGATTTCATCCTCACCGGTGGCTCACTTGGACAGGTGGCCTCCCAGACCCTCAAAAATCTCCGTGCAGAGGAGGAGGCCGTGAATATCCCGATAGTCCGGCCATTAATCGGCAGGGATAAGGACGAGATTGTACGGATTGCAAGGAGAATAGGAACCTATGAGATATCGATAATGCCAGCTATGTGCTGCGGCATGGTTCCCGAGCATCCAGTCACAAGGGCGAGGCTTGATGAGGTTATTGAGAACGAGAAACGACTACCGCTGTCGGATATGGTGGAATCTATGGCTGCCGGCACTCTCCCTGCTGAAAAATATCTGAAGGAAAGTAGTATGCAGAGCAGTCTATGAGTCCCTTGGCCGCCGCCCGGTCGCTATTTCTATGCCTCTCTTTTACTCAGTTTTGCGCTCACATAGAGCAGGGCCTTCATATTCTTCTTCTCGCTGGTTATCTTATTGACATCTCCATCCCAGTTCTTCAGAGCTGCTTCATCCTCTTTTTCGATGAGCCCAATAACCTTCTCCATAAGTCTGCCAGCCCATTTTTCTATCGAGCCATGGGCGGAGAGGGCCATAATTACATACTTTCCTTCCAGGATGAATATAAACTTATCTCTGTACTTTATTATGTTAAGCATGCCTGATTTGTAGCTTTTTCCCATTTTAATGAAACTGCGTATGGTCTGAAGCTGAGCCAGAAGCTTTTTCCTCTCTTCACTGCTGAGTTTCTGGGTCGTGTGGTGTGAGATGAGTTTGAGGTCTTTTTTGTAGAGGAGGAACAGGTCGTCAACGACCATTTTACCTCCTTTTTCCTTCTTCTGAAACTCTTTTATCGTCTTTTTTTCCATCGGTGGTGTGGGAGCCATTTCTTTTGTAATCTGTTCGAGGAAGTAGTTTTCCTTGTAGTCCCTCTGCAGGTCTTTCAGGTCTATCTTTACCTCTTCCAGTCTTGATGGGTCTCTGAGTTTTGCCCTGACCTCTTCCACCCTTTCTTTCAGGCCGGGAACCGCGAGTTTTTTCAGTTCATAGTCGATATCCCGTATCTCCGCAGCCTTCTTTATAAGTGCATATTCTCTCTCAATCTGCTTTATTTTGGACGGCCGCTTTATCATCTTCATTATTCTGTCCACATACTCGTCCAGCCTGCTCACATTAAGGCTCGAAAGGTCTTTTTTTATCTCTTCTATCCGTTCAATGCTCTTTTCATACGCCCTGAACATCCTGTCGAGGTCTTCCCCCCCGTCTTTTATTAATTTTTCAAGAGGAGACACATCATAGCCTTCTGTGGACCATTCGAGAAGCTGCCTGCTGTACTTCTCGTTTTTACTGACCTTCTTTTCCTCTTTTCGAAGAACCTGGCTCTTGAGAGCATCATCTCCTTTATATTCCTTCACTGCAGAGAGAATCCAGTTTGCAGTCTTGTTTCCTATGCCGTTTATTCGTGTCAGGTCATCTATTGTGGCCCCATAGAGCGATTCTATTGTCGGATAGCCGCCATCTCTAAGGAGTTTTGCCCTCCTTTTTCCGATGCCAGCGAGTTCTTCAATATCTGTTCCGTCCTTCTTTTCTGCAGGCATTCTTCTCACCTCACTCTGTTATGACCTCGAATCTTCCGTTTTCAAATATGAGCGGCATGAACTTTCTGGAATGGTTGGTCTTTCTCATCTTCACGACTCCCAGATAGAGATTGGAACCCCTATCTGTCTGCTGAACATTCAGGTGCAGAATCCCATCGGAAAGGAAATCTTCAATACCGTAGAGGCCGTAAACATTCCTGTCGGTTGGCACCTCAGAGATGAGCAGTGAGGTTACATCCAGGTCTCTGAGCCTCTCGAAGAATTCGAAAAGCTCAGCTCTTGGGTTCTTAAATGATGTGAGTGCGTAGAGAGCAGCCAGAGAATCCAGAACTACAATCTCGCAGCCGAATCTTTCCTTGTAGTTCTTGAGGACTCCGATTATGGAATTGAGCCAGTCCACCTTCTTTGGCTTATCATCCTTGGTGGCAATATCCTTTCTGACCCTTGCAAGATCTATGACCACCGGATTGTCCATCCCCCTTGAAGACATCCCCAGTTTTTCCATATGCCCTCTCAGACTCTCCTTACTCTGTTCAAGTGTCAGATATATGGACTTTGTTCTCTTATCTTTGTAAGCGTTGTAAATCATGCTGTAAGTTAGAGATGATTTCATTGTACCAGCATGGCCGCAGACAAGGACGATGTAGTTCTTCGGGATCCCCCCTTCCAGAATATCATCCAGCCCATAGACATAGGTCTTTATCCTTTCATCTTTTAACATGTTCTGGTTTTCCTGCATACTTTTTCCTCCTGTTATGACTTAGCATGGAGTAATAGGGGATGTTATATATATGATTTTTGAGTGGCGGCTGATAAAATCTGTATGAGATTTTGTATTATTCGTACTGTTTTTTGTGGTCATACGATAGATTTATATCTGCTCCATTCTTTTCTAACAACGTATATTTCCGAAGAAAGGAGAAAGAAGGCCATGAAACCCCACATAAGAGTTCTCGGAATTGATGATGGTCCCTTTACTTTTGCCCGTAAAAGATGTACATTTGCAGGCGTTATGGTCCGACTTCCAGCCTATGTGGAAAAGGTAGCAGTGAGCAACGTTGGTGTGGATGGGGCGGATTCCACGGATAAAATAATGGAGATGGTGGAGCAGAACAGGTGGGGCAAGCTTCTTCATGCCATTTTGCTCGATGGTGCGGCCCTTGCCGGCTTTAACATTGTGGATATTGATGGCCTGTATGAAATAACTGGAGTTCCTGTAATAACGGTTACTTCCGAGAGGCCAGACAACGAATCCATAGGCGCCGCTCTCCGCCATCACTTTGAGGACTGGCAGGAAAGGTATCATATGCTCGCTTCCAGAGAGGTACACGGAATATCTGCAGGAGATGGCCGCCTCTATGTATCATTTGTCGGGACAGACCTTAAAGGGGCGAAAGAGGTTGTCAGGGGGAGCATAATCAGAGGACACACTCCAGAACCACTTCGGCTGGCACACATGATAGCACGGGAGGTTGAGCGTTCTAATCGCTGAAGAATCTCTTCACCTCTTCTTCTGGTCTCTCTGTCCATTCAAAATTAATCCCCTCTTTTAATGCCCCTGCTCTCTTATCAAGAATAACGGCCACCCCACTGTCTGTTTCCCTGCGTATGAGACGACCGATTGCCTGCTGAACCTTTCTGATAGCTGGTGCCTTTACGGTGTATTCCCAGCCCTTGTTGAATTTTATGTCGTAGTACCTCATAAGTGCCTGCTGCTTTGCCGTTGGTTTTGGGTATGGTATGCCGACTATAATGGCCACCTCCATCTCGCTTGCCGGGAAGTCTATCCCCTCGCTGACCCTTCCTCCCATGACAGTGGTGAAGAGCCTCGCTCCACTGCCTCCTCTTCTGAAATCGTCGATTCTTTTCTGTAGCTCCTTCTGGCCAATCCCTCTTTCGTCGCTTATTATCCGAATTTCTTCATTTTCGTTCTTTATCCTGCCCATAACCCTTGTCATGATGCCGTATGATGGGAAGAAGACCCCTGTATTTCTCTGGGCAGCCATGGATATCCTCTCGATGTGGCCGGCAATCCTGTCTGCCATGGTTCTGTCTCTGTTCCATTCGTCGTACTTCGTCGTTACATCATCCACAGCCAGAATCTTAAGGTTCTCCTCCGGAAAAGGGGATGGAAACCTTGCCATAACCGTGTCTTCAGGGAGGCCGACGGAGTCCCTGTATTCGTGGAGAGGCGCGAGTGTTCCGGAGATGTGAATCGATGCGCTGCATTCGTTTATTATTGAGGATGCCAGAGACGGATCGAGACAGGCCGCTTCCAGCCTGCTGTTTCTCTCCTCTCCATTTTCCTCTCCACCAACGATGAGCTTTACATATTCTGTTGCATCAATACCTTCCCAGAAGAGCATAAATGCTCCGAGGGAGTGGATGTATGACCTTGGCAGCCTCTTTTCCAGCCTTTTCTTCTCGCGTATTGCTTCTCCGAACTCCAGCGTCTTCTCGAACGCCCTCCTCAGCACAGCACTCGTCCTGTTTGTTTCTTCCATCAGGAACTCCATAACCGCTCCGGGCGGTATGAATGAGTCGTCCTCTTTAACATACTCATCGTTCAATTGCTTTATGATTCTTATGAGAAGGTCTACGAGGTCTGAGATTGTGAGGCCATCCATTATCTCCGGGTCTCCGAACTCTGCTATCTCCTTTTTTGATAGATTCAGCGAGTTGATGCTGAGTTCTGCACTTTCTATCTCTCGGCAGTAGTCCGGCAGGTTGTGCGCCTCGTCCACTACCAGGATTATGTCGGATATCGGAACACCCATCCAGTCAAGAAGCGCTCTTCTAATGGCCGGATTGAAAAAGAAGATGTAGGGAGCGGTGACAAGCTCCGCATCCTTCATGAGAATCTTTGCGACCTCGTACGGGCATAATCCTTCAGAGACGGCCTTCGCTCTCAGCTGCTCTGCGGAAAATGGAGCGTCTAAAAAGATTTCCCGTATCTTCTCCTCCCCAAGCTCGGCGGTTTTTGAAAAATATGGGCATTTTCCCTCCTTTTTGTAGTCCCTGCAGAGTTTTGCAAGCTCTTCCGATGTCCCGTTCTGGAACTCCGGCACAGACTCCATAAGTGGGCACATGTTCGCCCTTCCCTGAATGGCCACCGCTCTGATTCTTCCGATAGCCGCGGCCTCGCGTATAACCTGCGCCTGCTGGCTGTTTGTTCTGGTGAGGTAGAGCATCTTTTTCCGCTCACCCTCCATGGCCTCAGCTATCGCCGTGATTGAACAGACCGTTTTTCCGCTCCCAGTGCCGGACTCGATGATGGCGTGTCTTCCTGAAGAAACAGTATCTCTTATGAGCTCCATAAGTTCGGGCTGGCTCTCCCGGGGTTCATAGGGAAAAAGTCCCATAGTTAATCACACGATAGAATAGTTCTGGAATATATAAGAATGTGCCTGAGGTGGCTGAATGTACTTACTCGGGCATCGGCCTGGAGGCCCAGACCTCATCGGGAATCTCTTCATACACATTGGAGATATCCTCATCCATCTCCTCTAAATCTTCCTCTTTCCCGGCCAGTTCCATCACGCGCTCCATCTCCAGTCGCCAGTAGTGTATTCTCCATTCCCGGCCATCATGGAGGCTTGTTTCCTCCCTCTCGGTTGAAAGGATTCCGGTATCCTCAAGGAAATAGAACAGGTTTCTGTCGTCCTGCTCCAGCATGTTGTCTATTATTCTGTTGCCGTATCCGAAGAAGTTCAGGATGTGGGCGGCATTGTATCTTGCCTCCTCTTCTAGCATGCCATTGCGGTCGACGCTGTTTATTATCGCTCTGCTCAGAGACTCAACGGTCAGTGTGTTTTTCATCCCTTTATTTAACTTCGTAATTTGGCTCATGGAAACATCCTCTTTCTGTTCTATATGTTAATAGATTGCAGGTGCTATTTATAGATTACGCTCACATGAGCTATTGGGCCTCGAGGTCCTCTCCACCTGCAAATACCTGCTGAACCACATTGTACAGGTCCTCGAATCCTGTCCTTTCTGTTGAGGAGATCGGGAAGAAAGAGTTCAGAACACCCATCGTTTCAAGGACCTGAAAGAGCTCCACGGCCAGATTCTTCTCCATCCCTCCGACGCTATCAAGAACCGCATTGGAGAGTGCATATCTGTCAAGGCTCCAGCCCATTATCTCGTTGAATTTCTCCGGAGCAAGGGTGTCTGCCTTGCCCAGAACATTTATCTGTGGGAGGCCGAGACGGAACTGTACGGTTGCCGAGAGCATCATAAGGGAGACAAACCCAGAGGGGGTCTGTGCCATTGTTGGGTCGAAGATATAGACGATAATACTCCTGTCTCTGCCGAATACATCAATCGTGTGCGGTGTGCCATCCCTGAATGCAAACAGCTCTATCTGGCCGGGCGTATCCATGAGAAAATAGCTGGTATCTATGTCCTCAAACCCCTCTTTCACCTTCTCAGCGTTCAGAGCAGTGAGGTCTGCAGCGGCCACCTGTGCGCCGTTAGGGCCAAGGCCGAACTCGTTCATTATCTCGTCCAGACGCAGCCAGTGTCTTATATCAACCTCCGGTTTATATGGGAGCTCCTCTGCACCCGGATCAAGATTTATTGGAACCGAATCATAGCCATGCTCGGCCATCCATTCGTTGAAGGCGGCCACCATGGTTGTCTTGCCGGACCCAGCAGTTCCGGTAAAGTATATGTTTATGCTCTCGGACATTTTTTCACCTGATTACCTGATTTGTGGAGAATAGTTATGAGGATATAAGCATTTCTGGCAGGAGGGAAAATAAAAAAGGGGGTGGCGGGCCTGAAGGGGTTCGAACCCTTGACCTATCGGTTAAGAGCCGATCGCTCTACCTAGCTAAGCTACAGGCCCGCAGGGCCTGGAGATTAGCTTTAGTCGCAACCCCAATCGATTCAAGTGCGACGATTGGCTAAGCTACAAACCCTATGGGATTTGGCGTATGGTCCCGCAGGGCCTGGAGATTAGCTTTAG